>Ga0315281_10000055_pt1 | contig 126236 bp, 120 predicted proteins | sample YL17G07_0_MG_FD_204540 | JGI IMG/M metagenome (GOLD analysis project Ga0315281, IMG submission 204540) | Sediment microbial communities from Yellowstone Lake, YNP, Wyoming, USA - YL17G07_0 | ecosystem: Environmental > Aquatic > Freshwater > Lake > Sediment | place: USA: Wyoming | collected...
GGCTTAACGAGCTTATGAACGTCCGCTTTTTCAACATGCGCCTGCCATAGTCCAAGATGCTCAAGGATATGACGTATCACAGACGCGTCAGTGATGAAACTGATGATCTTCATTTCACCGCGGCTTAAAGCCCCTACTGTTGGTTGATGCACTCCCGCCAGGTTTTTGAAGGTATCCTCTTGGGCTGATAGCCGGACACATCAATGATTTCGATCTCTTTTGCCTGACAAGGCTCATCGCCGGGCCTGAGAAGGCCCTGTTTCAGCTGAGCATTTATCGTCCGCGGTATAAGAATCTTCGGCTTGATATACATGATGTGCGCGGCTGCGAGGCCGTAAATCCTTTGATTTTCTGACTGTTTTAAAGTAAAATAAATCTTTCGTTTCCACAATCTTTCCGCAGCAGCGTTTCGCAGGAATAAAGGGGAGGTCAATATGGGGTATGTGAGAGGTCTTAAATGCAGAGAGTGCGGCAGGGAATATCCTGTTGATCCCATATATGTCTGCGAGTTCTGTTTCGGCCCGCTGGAAGTCGTCTATGATTACAAGAAGATCAAACGCGCACTTACCATAAAAAATATAGAGAAAAGGGAAAAGAACCTCTGGCGCTACAAGGAACTGCTGCCCATCGACGGAGAGCCCCAGGTGGGCCTGAATTCCGGATACACCCCGCTGGTTAAAGCCGATAACCTCGCCCGGGAACTCGGGGTGAAGGAACTCTACGTAAAGGACGATACTGTTGTACATCCCACCCTCTCATTTAAAGACAGGGTGGTGGCCGTGGCGCTTACCAAGGCAAAGGAGTTCGGTTTTGACACCGTTGCCTGCGCCTCCACCGGCAACCTCGCCCATTCCGTGTCGGCGCATGGGGCGAAGGCGGGCTTCAAGAGGTTCGTTTTCATACCCTCGTCTCTTGAACCGAGCAAGATAGTGGCGTCCCTCGTCTATGAGCCGAACCTTGTGGCTGTTGACGGCAATTACGACGAAGTGAACAGGCTCTGCAGCGAGATCGCCAATAAATACAAGTGGGCCTTCGTCAACATCAATATACGGCCCTTCTACGCTGAAGGCTCGAAGACCCAGGGCTTCGAAATAATCGAACAGCTCGGCTGGGAAGCGCCCGACAACGTGGTGGTGCCCTGCGCCAGCGGCTCGCTGCTCACCAAGATATGGAAGTCCTTCAAGGAGTTTAAGGAAATAGGGATACTGAAGGACCTGCAGACAAAGGTCTTCGCCGCGCAGGCCGCGGGCTGCTCCCCCATTACCACCGCAATCAAGCAGGGGACGGATGTCATACGTCCGGTGAAGCCCAATACAGTGGCTAAGTCCCTGGCCATCGGAAATCCGGCGGACGGCTATTACGCAAGCCATATCGTGAAGGAGACGGGGGGACATGGAGAGGACGTTTCCGACGAGGAGATCATCGAAGGCATCAAGCTGCTTGCGCGGACGGAGGGCATCTTCGCGGAGACGGCAGGCGGCGTTACCGTGGCCGCCACCAGGAAGCTTATCCGGCAGGGTCTCATCGGCAGGAACGAAAGAACGGTCATATGCATTACCGGCAACGGGCTCAAGACACAGGAAGCGCTTGCGGGGCATACATCCGACGTGCATTACATAAAGCCCAATATGGCGGCTTTTGAAGATGTGCTGTTAAAGATAGGACATAAAGAATAATAAACAGCGGATAGAAAAAAACGGGAGGTGCAACATGGCGGTTAAAGTGAGGATTCCCACACCCCTTCAGAGATTGACCCAGGGGAAGGAGGAGGTTGAATGCACACCGGGAACGGTCATCGATATTATCAACAACCTCGATGCGCAGTATCCCGGTATCGCGGAAAGGATATCGGAAGGCGGCAAAGTCCGGAGATTCGTAAACGTTTATCTCAATGAGGAGGACATCCGCTTCCTGCAGGCTGAAAATACCCTGGTGAAGGACGGCGACGAGGTCTCTATTGTCCCTGCCATCGCCGGAGGCGCTCACCGGTAGATTGTCCGGCGTTATGCAAAAACACCGGCACTAAGGGAGGTTGTTATGAAGAGACGGGTAAAATTGACCTTTCCCCAGCATCTGATCAAGGAGCCTGTTATATTCAATATGGCAAAGAGGTTCGATGTGCTCCCCAACATCAGGAGGGCCCGGGTGACCGACACCGTGGGGGAAATGGTGCTTGAACTGGACGGCGGGGACGACAATATAGAGCAGGGCATCCGCTTCCTCAGGGACCAGGGTGTCGAGGTGGAGCTCATAGAAGGGGACGTCATCGAGTAAGGTGACGACAGTGGTAATGCAATGAAATACGTGGTCATCATAGGTGACGGCATGGCGGACAGGCCGCTGGAAGAGCTCGGCGGACTCACTCTCCTTCAGAAGGCCGCGACCCCCAACATGGACAGGCTTGCCGCGCAAGGCGTTATCGGCAGCGTGCGCACGGTCCCCGTGGGGTTCCAGCCCGGCTCAGATGTCGCCAATCTAAGCATTCTCGGCTATGATCCCGCGCACTACTATACCGGGCGCGCCCCTCTTGAGGCCGCGAGCATCGGCGTGCCGCTGGGCGACGACGATGTGGCGTTCCGCTGCAACCTGGTCACCCTCAAGTTCAGCCAGGACAGGTCAGGCGCGGTCATGGACGACTACAGCAGCGGGCATATTACCACACCGGAAGCCGCGGAACTGATAGAGGCCGTGCAAAAGGAACTGGGCGGCGGCAATATCACCTTTTATCCCGGTGTGAGCTACCGCCACCTCATGGTCTGGAAGGGCGGCAGCAGCAGCGTGGAATGCGTGCCTCCCCACGACATCCTCGAAAAAGAGATCGCCGATTACCTCCCCGTGGGAAAAGGTGAAGGTGTCCTGCGCGACCTCATGATACGTTCGGAGCGCATACTGCAAGGTCACCCCGTGAACAGGAAAAGAGTGCAGGACCGCAGGAAAGCAGCCAACAGCATCTGGCTCTGGGGGCAGGGAAAGAGACCGCAGCTGCCCACCTACAGGGAAAAATACGGGCTGACGGGCGCGCTCATCTCAGCGGTGGACCTTACCAAGGGGCTAGGCGTCTGCGCGGGGTTCGACGTGCTCAACGTGCCCGGCGCAACAGGGTGGCTCGACACTAATTACGCAGGCAAGACCGCATACGCGCTCGAGGCTCTGGCAAAGGTTGATTTCGTCTATCTCCACGTGGAAGCGCCGGATGAGGCCGGGCATTCGGGGGATTACAAAAATAAACTGCAGGCCATCGAGGATTTCGACGCCCGGGTGGTCGGGCCTTTGCTGAAGGGGCTGGAGGAGCGGTTTAAGGAGTTCCGTGTACTGTTGCTGCCTGACCATGCCACCCCCGTAAAACTCCGGACACATACGGACGAGCCGGTGCCCTTTGTTGTTTACGACAGCAGGAAAAAGATAAGGAACGAGGGCGTCGCGTATGACGAATCCATCACCGCACGCAAGGACATTATGGTGGTGGAGGACGGATACCGGCTTATGGATTATTTTATCAGGGAGGGTCCACTCTGATGCTTATCGTGCAGAAGTACGGCGGCACGTCGGTTGGGAGTGTGGAGCGGATCAAGGCGGTGGCCGAGCGCGTCGTGCGCACCGTGAAACAGGGCCATAAAGTTGTCGTGGTGGTTTCCGCCATGTCCGGTGAAACGGACAAGCTCATCAATCTTGCCAACCAGGTGTCGTCCAATCCCAGCGAAAGGGAGATGGACCTGCTGCTCTCCTCCGGAGAGCGCGTGACCAGCGCCCTTACCGCCATGGCCGTGGAAGAAAAGGGCTGCAAAGCCATGGCCTTCACCGGCCGCCAGATGGGGATCATCACCGATACCGTTCATACGAAAGCCAAGATAGAGAAGATAACGGGCGACAGGGCGAAGAAGGCTCTTGATGAGGCATGCGTTGTGGTCATTGCCGGCTTTCAGGGGATCAACGAAAGCGAGGACGTGACCACTCTCGGCAGGGGAGGCTCCGACCTCTCGGCCGTGGCCATCGCCTCCGCGCTGAACGCGGATGTCTGCGAGATATACACCGATGTGGACGGTGTCTACACCACCGACCCCGGTATAGTGCCGGAAGCCAGGAAGCTTGAGAAAATTTCTTACGAGGAAATGCTCGAACTCGCGAGCCTTGGCGCAAAGGTGCTCCAGACCCGGTCGGTGGAGTTCGCCATGAAATATGGGGTGCCTGTTGTCGTCCGTTCCAGCTTCAACGATAATCCCGGCACGCTTGTTACCAAGGAGGATGCAGAGATGGAAAAGGTTGTGGTCTCAGGGGTCGCATACGATAAAAACCAGGCCAAGATCACGATGATGGGGCTGCCCGACAAACCCGGCATTGCCGCGCGCATGTTCAAAACAATAGCTGACGCAAGCATCGTGGTGGACATGATCGTCCAGAACGTCAGCAGTGACGGCAAGGCCGCCGATATCTCCTTTACCGTGCCCAAAACCGACAGCAGGAAGGCGCTGAAACTTACCGAGGACCTGGCGAAGGAAATGGGCGCCTCCGGAGTGATCCTCAGGGAAGATATCGCGAAGATATCCATTGTGGGGGTGGGCATGAGGACCCATTCCGGCGTGGCGGCGCAGATGTTCGAGACCCTGGCAAACCACGGCATCAACATCATCATGATCAGCACGTCGGAGATCAAGGTCTCCTGTATCATCGACCTCAAATACTCGGAACTCGCGGTGCGGGTGCTGCACGAAGACTTTGAACTGGCTGAAGTGAAAAAGGTTTAGTCATGCGTACCATCGAGCTTTACGATACAACACTCAGGGACGGCTCACAGGCCGAGGATATCTCTTTTTCCGTTGAGGACAAGCTCCGCATTACCGGGAGGCTGGACGAACTGGGCGTGCATTATATCGAGGGCGGGTGGCCCGGCTCAAATCCCAAGGACGCCGACTATTTCAGGAAGGTCCGGAAGCTGGATCTGTCCCATGCCGTTGTGGCGGCTTTCGGGGCCACGCACCGGCCCAGGCACAAGCCGCAGGACGACCAGCTTTTCAGAACGCTTATTGATTCCAAGGCGCGGGTCATCACGATCTTCGGCAAGACCTGGGATTTCCATGTGAAAGAAGCGCTGAAGATATCCCTTGAGGAGAACCTGGAGATTATCCACGACTCCGTCGCTTTCCTGAAGCGCAACGCGGAGAAGGTCTTCTTCGACGCGGAGCACTTTTTCGACGGGTACAGGAACAACCCTGAATTCGCCATCAAATGCCTCCAGGCCGCGGAAGCCGCGGGCGCGGACCGGCTGGTGCTCTGCGACACCAACGGCGGCACGCTCCCTCCCGTGCTGAAGAAGACGATGCAGGCCGTGGGCAAGAGCGTTAAGACACCTTTAGGCATACACGCGCACAACGACTCGGAATGCGCTGTGGCGAACTCCATTCTGGGCGTGGAGAGCGGCGCGGTGCAGGTGCAGGGCACCATGAACGGCATCGGGGAGCGGTGCGGCAATGCCAATCTCTGCTCCATCATCCCGAACCTCCAGATAAAGCTCGGCTACCGCTGCATAAGCGACGCCCAACTGAAGAAGCTGCGCGAGGTATCCCGCTTTGTCACCGAGATCTCAAACAACAGGCATTTCAAGAGGCAGCCCTTTGTGGGAGACAGCGCCTTTGCGCACAAGGGCGGCATACATGTGAGCGCGGTACGGAAGAACCCCGAGACCTATGAGCATATCCGGCCCGAAGTGGTGGGCAATTCCCAGAGGGTGCTCATCTCGGACATGGCGGGCAAGAGCAACATCTTGAGGAAAGCCGAGGAATTCAATATCAAGCTCGCCCCCGATTCGCCGGAACTCCAGCACATCCTGGACACCCTGAAGGACCTGGAGCACCAGGGCTTCCAGTTCGAGGGGGCCGAGGCATCCTTCGAACTTCTCCTTAAGAAGGCGCTGGGCCTGCACCGCAGGTTCTTCGACCTCGTCGGTTTCAGGGTCATCGACGAAAAGAGGAAGGAGAAGGAGGCCCCCATCAGCGAAGCCACCATTATGGTGAAGGTGGACAAGCACATCGAGCATACCGCCGCTACGGGCAACGGCCCGGTGAACGCTCTCGACCACGCGCTCAGAAAGGCGCTGGAGAAATTCTACCCTGAGTTGAAAAAGGTGAAGCTCCTCGATTACAAGGTGCGCGTTCTTACCGCGGGGAAAGGGACGTCGGCGCGGGTGCGCGTGCTCATCGAATCAGGTGATGAGGACCACAAATGGGGCACGGTGGGCGTTTCAGAGAACATCATAGAAGCGTCATGGCAGGCCCTGGTGGACAGCATCGAATACAAGCTGCTGAAGGAAAAAGAGTAGGGACCTCCCCGCTGTAGTGTATTGTTTCTACTGAAAAGCGGCATGTTCCCACTAGTCGATAATAACCTTGACATCCTCTATCACAACCAGTATCATCAGTCCTTAGCAGTTAAACTTCCACAGGAAAGGAGTTACTCATGTTCAAGAGATTTTCTGCAAATTTGGTCATCTATGCCGTTGGTATGCTTCTTGGCGTGGCTGCTCTGCCACTGACAGGTCATGCTGCAACCCCTGTTTCAGATGCCACACTTGATTTCAATGTGTCCAGTTCTTCTCTGAAGGCAAAGCCTATATATGAGGGACAATGCCCGCACAATTTTGCATTTAAGGGGTTTTTCCGGATGCAGTGTCCTGCGGGAGGGATTATTCATTTCGAGCATAGTGATGGGACCAAGTCCAGGGACGAAAAATATTTAAATACTATAGCCTCAAGGGCGGCCAATTTATATTATCCTACAACGACATGGTCTATCGACAAGTCTGGAAGTTACTGGATTCAGATGCATGTCATCGATAGTAGTGGTACTCATATTACATCTGAAAAGGTAAACTTTTCGGTTGTCTGTAAATAGTTTATGTAATATTGAAGCACCTTCGATTTAAGGATTTAAAGTGTGCCGGAACCTCAGGGCAAACGCACTATGTGCCATAAGCATCCATTTTCTGTCATGCCCGAAGGTTTTTATCGGGCATCCACGAGCAAAAGAGCTGGATTCCCGCTTACGAACTGCCAACAGTAGGTGCTTTAGGCACGGGAATGACGTTTTTTATGCTGTTTTTCTGATTCATAATTGCATTTTAGTCTGATTAGTTTCGACTTTATGCATAGTGCGTTCGCCCTGGTCAGCACAGATATGCCTAACGCATATTTCCCCCTGGAAAAGCTATAATACAAATCATGATAAGTCCTACAGAAATGCTTGTCCGTCTGCTCCTCGGCGCGCTCATCGGCGGGATAATAGGCTTTGAAAGACAGGTGCACGGCAGGCCCGCCGGGCTCAGGACCCATATACTCGTCTGCATTGCCTCGGTGCTCCTCATGATCGTCTCGGAGTATTACCATTATCTCTCGGTTTTAGACCCGGGGTATGTCAGGGCCGACCCCGGGAGGATAGCGGCAGGGGCCATAACCGGTATCGGCTTCCTCGGCGCCGGCGTTGTGCTTAAGACCGGCTTTTCGATCCAGGGTCTCACTACCGCCGCCTCCATCTGGGTGGTCTCAGCCATAGGTCTTTCCATCGGAAGCGGGCTTTATTTTCCGGGCATCATCACCTTCCTGGTGACTATTCTTACGCTTACCCTCCTCAGAGCGCTTGAGCGGAAGGCGCCGAAACTTACCTTCAGATTTCTCACCATCGAGGCGGACAACAGTATCACCGAGGAGGAGATTACTTCCATTCTAAAGGGTTACGGGGCCAGTATAAACAACGTGAATTACGAAACACGCACACAACCCCATAATGAATCCGTCTTCCATATCACTTTCGCTTTTTACCGCAGGGTTTCCATTAAAACCCTCGCGGACGCGATTTCCTCCCTCCCGCAGGTAAAAAGGGTTGCCATTAAAAGCTGAGAGCTTGAGACGCCCCAGACGGACTTTAGGGGTTAATAAAATGGCGATATATCGAACTGGTACTTCTGGAAAAAATCAACTAATGTTTCCAGTTCTTTTATTGTTTTTGGGGACGGGCAGGAGAATTCCGCTCCGATGAAATGGAGATTGTCCGTCGTATTGATATTCCTGACAACACAATCTATATCCTCCAGAACACTATTGAGGAATGTAAATTTTAATTTGTATACATTATTTATCTCGATGTCCGGGACGTGGGACGTTTTTATTTTCAGACGGCATCCTTCCATGCTTAAGTCGACTATAAGGGCGTCTGAATAAGCCGTCCCTTTTTCACTACAACAAATATTCGCCGGGATTGAAGTCCTGAAACGCATATGCTTTCTTAACGGCATTTTTCTGACTGCAGCCGGATATTTAAAAACAAGCATGGGACAAGGATAGTTTTGGACGGCAACTACTTTCGTCTCAAAAAGATACGCGTCACCGTCCTTTAAATACCGGATACTGCATTGCTCATTGGCTGATAAGGGTTTCCCCTTTGTGTCAGGCAATTGGGCCATCAGGTAGTCGTTTGCCTTCCAGCCTATAATGTTTGTTCGTAATTCTTCATGTTTCTGTGTCCTCAGTATAAGAGGCATCCCGACAGACAGAATCTTGTAATTCAGCTTTTCCAGTATCTCTCTGGTAGTCTGGAGCCTCAACCCCTCTTCCTGAGTTATCTGGTTATAGCAATCACACCCGATACAGGTCTCACGTTTTGAAGCAAACGTACCCTGTATCTTCCCCCCGCAAAAAGACCCGGCAACGGTCCAGCAGGCCCGGCCCGCATATTTACCGTCGTTTACACCATCCAGTCTCTGCTCTAATGCCACGGGACATATCCCTAGTTCGCCGACTTTGGTCCCTTTAGGTTCCCTTCCGCACTTCTTGATTTCCCAGCAATTAAGTTTATGCATTTTCGACCCCTGCTCCTTATTTTTTGCCTGATAAGCCATAACCGCATTATAACAGATGTTGCGCTGAGGACTGCGGTTAAGGTCCTCTCCGGAAAGAAATTTAAATATCACCACAACCAAATCCACTTGACTCCATAATAACCTTTGCGTTATTGTTTCTAATGTAAGTAAGCACTTACATCTATAGCGGGCTTTTTCTCTGCAGTGCCGTACATGAAAAATACAAAGAAAAAGAGGAATGCAATGCGCCAGACTGAGGAATCCTGCTCCACGTCAACGCGGGAAAAAATACTTGAGACAGCGCTGAAACTCTTCTCCACCCGGGGATATCTCGGCGCCACCACGCGGGAAATCGCAAAGGAAGCGGGTATTGCCGAAGTCACCCTTTTCAGGCATTTCCCTTCCAAGGAACTGCTTTTCGAGGCGATGCTCACTACCCATTCCTTTTTGCCTGAACTGAAGGTGCTCCTTCCTGAAATGAAGGAACTGTCCTACGAGCAGGCGCTGAGGACAATTGCTTCCCGTTTCCTGGACGCCCTGTCCGAGAGAAGGGACATCATTAAAGTGATGCAGGCCGAAATGCAGCGCTACCCTGAAAAGATACTTGCCATCTATCACACCTTCATAGATGAGGTCTTCAGGGAGATGGCTTCCTATTTCAGGGGAATGCAGAAGATGGGTGTTTTGAGACAGTTTGATCCTGATTTTGGCGCGCGCGCTTTTATGGGCATGTTCTTCGCCTACTTCAACGCCGAGGAGATCCTGCTGAGGAAGAAATACCGGCATGTGGACAAAGACGCCACGATCCGTGAATACGTGGATATATTCATTGCGGGGACAATCAACAAACAGGCGGGAGCCGGCGGAGGACTGTCGTGAAAAAAGAAACCCGTGTCCCTGATGGAGCGTGTATGATGCCGGGAGCGCAGAGGATACCCGCCCTGGTGTGCTGTCTTGTTTTCCTGGCGGCGCTGCTTCTGCCCCTCCCCTGCCGGGCGGAGGAGGCGGGAGGAACGCTCACCCTGTCCGAGGGCCTGAAGATTGCCACGGAGAATAACCGTCTCATAAGAATCGCCCTGCGCGAAAAAGAGATGGCGGGCGACGATACGCTTTTCGCGCAATCACGGTACCTGCCCCTGGTGAATGCTTCCGTAAGCCAGACCTTCCTTGCAAACCAGCCCGGCGCTCTGTTCGGGCCCACCGCCGTGCGCACGGCCGACAGGAGTTCCTTTGCCTACGGCGTCGAGGTGCGCCAGACCCTCTACGATTTCGGCGCGCGGAAGTCGCTTTACGAGGCTTCGAAGAGCGCCTTCAATGCCGCGGGACTCAATACGGAAAGAGTGAGGAACCTTGTGGCCCTCGATTTCATAGCCACCTACCTTGACCTCCTCGAAACGGGCAGAATGGAGCAGGTGGCGCAGAGAGAGGTGGAGAGTCTTGAAGCCCACCGCAAGACGGCCCGTGACCTCTATCAGGAGGGCGTTATAACAAAGAACGACCTGCTCCAGGCGGAGGTAAAACTCTCCGATGCGCAGCAACGGCTTCTGACTGTCAGGAACGGGCGGACAGTTATGGCGGCAAGGCTGAATTCCATCCTCTCGCGGCCGCTCAATGGGCCGGTGAACCCGGTAGACGTGCCGGTTGATCCCGGCCCTGATCCTGCCCCGGCACTTGAAAAGGCATGGGAGATTGCGGAAAAACAGAGGAGCGAGCTCAGGATCGTGGACCGGGAGCTGGAAAGCCTCAGCCTTGCGGAAAAGGCAAAGCAGGCGGACTATTTCCCGAAATTCTTTGCCCAGGCGGGGTACAGCTACGCGGAGAACCGCTACATGCTGCACGAGGACAATTTTGCCTTCGTGCTCGGCATGAACATGAACCTCTTCAGCGGGGGGAGCACAAAGGCGGAGGTCTCGAAAATCAGGCATCAGCGCGAGAGACTGCTGGAGCAGCGCAGGAAGCTCGTGGAGGACATCAGGCTCGAAGTGGAGAAGAACTTCGTCGACAAAAAGAACGCCTCCGAGAGGCTTAAGGCGGCCGGTGATGCCGTGGGACAGGCTGAAGAAAATCTTAAGATCAACAAGGTGAGGTACGAGGAGGGCATTGGTACGGCAACCGATGTGCTTGACGCCATAGCCCTGCTTACCACTGCGGAAACCAACTACTACCGCGCTTCCTACGAACTGAGGAGAGCGGGCGCAGGGTACCGGTACGCCATGGGGCTGGACCTTGCGGCTCAATATAAATAGAAGAGAGAGGGTAAAGAGGAAATGAAAAAAATAGTGATCATCTGTGTAAGCGTGGTTGTCCTCGCTGCCGTAATGTTTGCGGTTTTCAGGAACAAGGAGAACGGAGCTAAATTCAGGACCGAGAAGGTCACCAGGGGGACAATACAGGCGGCGGTGACTGCCACCGGCAGCGTTAACGCGGTGGTCAACGTCCTTGTGGGCACACAGGTTTCGGGCACCATAAAAACCCTTTATGCGGACTTCAATTCTCCGGTGAAGAAGGGCCAGTTGATAGCGCAGATAGACCCCGAAACTTTTGAGGCCCAGGTGGCACAGGCGAGAGCGAACCTTATGTCGGCAAAGGCGAACCTGGACAAGGCCGAGGCAACGCGGGTTGATACGAAGAGGACCATGGAAAGGAACAAAGAGCTTTTTGCACGGAACCTTGTTGCGCGGAGCGATCTTGATACGGCGGAGACAAACTATGAAACGGCAATCGCCCAGGTGAGCGTAGCGAAGGCCCAGGTGGCACAGGCGCAGGCAGCCCTGAAAATGTCGGAGATCAGTCTGGCATACACGCGGATCGTCTCCCCGGTGAACGGAACGGTGGTTTCGAGGAACGTGGATGTGGGCCAGACCGTGGCGGCCAGTTTCCAGACACCGACTCTTTTCACCATTGCCCAGGACCTTACCAAGATGCAGATAGACAGCAATATAGCCGAAGCGGACATAGGAAAAATCAATGTGGGACAGTCGGTGGAGTTCTCCGTAGACGCCTACCCGGACATCACCTTCAAAGGCAGGGTCTCGGAGGTGAGGAACGCGCCCATCACAGTCCAGAATGTGGTCACCTATGACGTGGTGGTCAAGGTGGACAACTCCGATCTCAAGCTCAAGCCGGGTATGACGGCGAACCTCTCCGTTATCATTGCGACCAGGGAGAACGTCTTGAGGATACCCAACGCCGTGCTGCGGTTCAAGCCCTCCGAAGGCCGTAAAGGAGGGCCGGAAAAACCGGAGAAGAGGGACAAGGGAGTCAGCGTATGGATCGCTGAAAACAATAAACCCAAGAGGTTGAAGGTGAATACCGGTATCAGCGACGGCAATTTTACCGAAGTGCTGTCCGGCGATATAAGGGAAGGACAGGAACTGATCGTGGAATCTCTTGCAAAGTCGAAGGGGGCCGCCGCGTCCGGGCCGAGGATGTTCTAGCATGGCGCTGCTCGAGGTGCAGGACGTTTCCAAGGTGTATCAACTCGGGGATGTGGAAGTGCGGGCGCTCAGCAACGTTTCCCTCTCCATCGACCAAGGTGAGTTCATAGCCATTATGGGCCAGTCGGGCTCCGGGAAATCCACCTTCATGAACATTCTGGGATGCCTCGATAAACCGACAAGCGGCAGGTACCTGCTCGAAGGCATAGATGTGGGGCGGATGGAGCGGGACGAACTCGCGGCCATCCGCAATGAAAAGATCGGTTTCGTGTTCCAGGGGTTTAATCTCCTGAGGAGGACTTCGGCCCTTGAGAACGTAGAGTTGCCGATGCTGTACAACGGCATTCCCGCAAAGGAGAGGCGGCAGAGGGCGGCGGAGTCCCTGAAGGTAGTTGGACTTGGAGGCAGGGAAGACCACTACACCAACCAGCTTTCGGGCGGGCAGCAGCAGAGGGTCGCCATTGCCCGGGCCATTGTGAATCAGGCCCCCATTATTTTCGCCGACGAACCGACGGGGAACCTCGATACGAAGACGAGTGTGGAGATTATGGAGCTTTTCGTGAAACTGAATACGGAATCGAAGATTACGGTAATACTGGTGACCCATGAACACGACATCGCCAAATTCAGCAGGCGCGTGATAAGGTTTCTTGACGGCAAGGTCGTAGGCGACGGACCGACGGAGGTGTTATGATCGATATACCGTCCACCATAAAAATATCTCTGCGTTCTCTCAAGGTCAACAAGATGCGCTCCGGGCTCACCATGCTCGGCATCATTATCGGAGTCGGCGCGGTCATTACCATGCTTGCCGTAGGGTCGGGCGCGAGAGAGAGGATAGCGGAACAGATTTCGAGCATGGGAAGCAACCTGCTCATGATACTCCCCGGCGCGACAACGTCCGGCGGCGTGAGGATGGGCGGCGGCACGCAGCCTACCCTCTCCATGGGCGATGTGGAAGCTATTCAAAAAGAATGCCCGGCGGTACAAACTGTTGCCCCGGTCCACAACGGGACTGCACAGGTCATCAATGGAAGCCTGAACTGGTCCACCGGGATTGTGGGAACGACCCCCGCCATGCTGGAGGTCAGGGACTGGCCCCTTGTGGCAGGCCGTCCGTTCACTAATGAGGATGTGAGAAGCGCCGCAAAGGTCTGTCTCCTGGGTCAGACCGTCATGGACAACCTTTTCGGGAGTATGGACCCTGTTGGGCATAACATACGCATAAAGAACATGCCCTTTACCGTTATCGGAGTGCTCGACAGAAAAGGCCAGTCCCCCAACGGGCAGGACCAGGACGACACCATATATATTCCGGTGACCACGGCGCAGAAGAAGCTTTTCGGCGCCTCGTTCCCCGGCATGGTGAGGATCATCATGGTCAAGGCAAAGGGAGCGGATGAACTCTATACCGCTGAGAAGGAGATTAATGAACTGCTTCGACAGCGCCATCATATCGGTCCTAAGCAGGACCCCGATTTTACGGTGAGGAACCTGACGCAGATGATGCAGGCGGCTGAACAATCTACAAAGGTGATGACTCTGCTTTTAGGCGCCATTGCCTCGGTCTCTCTCCTGGTCGGGGGCATCGGCATCATGAACATCATGCTTGTTTCGGTCACGGAGAGGACCCGGGAGATAGGCATACGGATGGCCATAGGCGCCAAGACCTGGGACATCCGCCTGCAATTCATTATCGAAGCGCTTATACTGTCGCTAATCGGCGGAACTATCGGGATCATTATAGGGATATCGGGTTCGGAGGTGCTCTCGATGCTTGCGGGCTGGCCTACCATTGTTTCGGTCTCGTCCATATTCCTCTCCTTCGGTTTCTCGGGGTTCATAGGGATATTCTTCGGCTTCTACCCGGCGTACAAGGCGTCGCTTCTTGATCCCATAGAGGCATTGAGATACGAGTGAAATTATTTCTTACTAGAAAGGGAGACGATATGAAAAGAGCGCGTATGATTTTTTTTGCATTGGTTATGGCGGTCTTCACGGCGAACCTGTGCGCTGCGGCGGAAGCACCCCCGGCGGCTGAGGACTTTATACGTAAGGGCGAATTGCTTACCCTGCCGCGCTGTATCGGGATAGCGGTCAAAAGACAGCCGAACATCATTGCCTACCAGAGCGCGGTGAGCGCAACCCAGAGCAGGGTCGGCCAGGCGCAGGCGAATTACTATCCGCAGGTGGCCCTGTCAGGAGGGTACAGCAGGATTTCCCCGGTCGGCGGCCGCTCCACCGGCACAACAACCGTAAGCGGCACGGGCGGCGCCTACAACTGGTATTCGAGCAGCGCTTCCGTGACCCAGAACATTTATGATTTCGGCAAGACCTCGACACAGGTGGCGATCCAGAAGCTGAACGTGGACGCCTCACGTTCGGATCTTGAGAACATCACGGAGCAGATAGTATTCAATGTAAAGCAGGCATACTACGGCGTGCTGCAGGCGCAAAAAAACAGGGCCGTGGCCGAAGAAGCGGTAAAACAGTTCCAGCAGCACCTCGATCAGGCAAAGGGGTTTTATGAGGTGGGTACAAAATCGCGGTTTGACGTTACCAAGGCGGAAGTGGATTTGAGCAATGCCAGGCTGAACCTCATCAGGGCGGACAATACGCTGAAAGTCGCCGCGGTAAACCTCAATAATGCCATGGGTCTGCCGGGCGCTCCCGAATACACCATCGAGGACAATCTTACCTTCAAAAAATACGAGACAACTCTTGAGGCCGCGCTTTCAACAGCCTTTAAAAACAGGCCCGACCTGCAGGCCATCACGCTAAGACGTAAGGCCTCGGAGGAGGCGGTCTCCCTGGCCAAAACCGGGTATTATCCTTCTCTTACGGGTAATGCCGCCTATAACTGGGGAGCCGAGAATTTTCCCCTGGACCACGGATGGAACGCCGGCGCGGCGCTCACCGTCCCCCTATTCAGCGGGTTTCTGACAAAGCAGCAGGTTTCAGAAGCGCGGGCAAACCTCAATGCGGCGAAGGCCAATGAAGACCTCGTGAAACAGACCATTGTTCTGGACGTGCAGCAGGCGTATCTGAACCTTAAAGAAGCCGAGAGCAGGATTCCCACCGCGGAAATTACCGTAAAGCAGGCGACTGAAAATCTTGATATCGCCAATGGCCGGTATGTGGCGGGTGTGGGAAGCCCCATCGAGGTGACTGACGCGCAGGTGGTGTCCATCAATGCTAAGACCACTTACATACAGGCCCTCTCCGATTACAAGGTCGCACAGGCGTCCCTGGAGAAAGCCATGGGGGCCCGGCAATGAAAGCAGCGACTACCTGTGAAGTGATGTTCAGGCAGGCCGGGGCACGCTTCCTGAAGTATGCCGTCCTGCTGATGATACCGGCGCTCCTTGCCGCCTGCGGTGACAAAAAGCCGAAGCCCATGCCGCCCCGGGTGACGCCGGTAACGGATGCCTTCGTCGTGCAGAAGGACATCCCGGTGCAGTTGACCGCCATAGGAAACGTGGAGCCGTATTCAACGGTAGCGGTCACTTCACGCATTGCGGGACAACTGGTCAAGGTCCATTTCAAAGAGGGGCAGGATGTGAAAAAAGGGGACATGCTTTTTACCATCGATCCCCGGCCTTTCGAGGCCGCCCTGAGGCAGGCCGAAGGCAACCTGGCACGGGACAAGGCGCAGATGGAGAACGCCTATGTGCAGGCCCGCCGTTACGAGGAACTGATAAAGAAGGGCTATGTGGCCCAATCTGACTATGACCAGTTGCGCACCAGCGCTGACGCGCTTGCCGCTGTAGTCGGCTCGGACAAGGCCGCGGTGGAGAATGCGCATCTGCAGGTGGGCTACTGCCGTATTTACTCGCCCATCACCGGGCGTACCGGGACCTTGCTGCTGAACGAAGGCTCCATGATAAAGGAGAACGACAAGACCATTGTCACCATCAACCAGGTGCAGCCCATTTATGTGGGGTTCTCCCTGCCCGAACAATCTTTGCCGGAGGTGAAAAAGTATTCGGTCAAAGGAGGACTGAAAGTCAGTGTCAAGCTCCCCCATGATGAGGAGAAGCCGGAAACAGGGACGCTTACATTTGTCGATAATGCCGTGGACAGGACCACGGGCACCATACGCCTCAAGGCGACCTTTGAAAACAGCCTCAGGAAACTCTGGCCCGGACAGTTCGTTGATGTAGTTGTCGGCCTTACCACGCAGCCCAATGCTCTTGTGGTCCCTTCCCAGGCGGTCATGACCGGCCAGCAGGGGCAGTATGTTTTCGTTATAAAGCCCGATTCCTCGGTGGACATGCGCCCCGTGGTGGTGAACAGGACACTGGATAATGATTCGGTTGTCGAGAAGGGACTTAATGCCGGTGAGAGAGTGGTGACCGACGGGCAACTCCGTCTCGTGCCCGGCGCAAAAGTGGAAAGCAAAACCAAGACCCAGCCTGCCGCAGGAAAGGGAGCGGTTAAATGAATATTGCCGAACTTTTTATAAAGCGGCCGGTCATGACCACCCTGGTCATGTTCGCGATACTCCTGTTCGGGATCATGGGGTATCGCCTCCTGCCGGTGAGCGACCTGCCGAATGTGGATTTCCCCACGATCCTGGTGACGGCGAGCCTTCCGGGCGCAAGCCCTGACACCATGGCCTCGGCAGTGGCAACACCGCTTGAACGGCAGTTCTCCACTATTGCGGGTGTGGATTCCATGAACTCCATCAATGCGCTGGGAAACACGCAGATCACGCTCCAGTTCAACCTGAGCAGGAGCATCGACGGGGCGGCGCAGGACGTGCAGGCTATGATCGCCAAAGCGGCCCCTCTCCTGCCTAAGAACATGCCGATCCCGCCCACGTACCAGAAGGTGAATCCCGCCGACCAGCCGGTCATCTATCTCGCGCTGAGTTCACCGACCCTGCCGCTCTCCTCGGTAAACGAATATGCCGATACGATGATAGCGCAGCGCATCTCTATGATAAGCGGTGTGGCGCAGGTGCAGATATTCGGCGCACAGAAGTTCGCTGTCCGCGCACAGCTCGACCCCAATGCCCTGGCTTCCCGGGGCATAGGCATCGACGAGGTTTCGCAGGCATTGCAGCAGGGTACCGTGAACCTGCCCACAGGGACCCTGGACGGCGCCAACCGGGCCTTTACGATACAGGCCAACGGACAGCTCTTCGATGCCGGGGACTATGGTCCTCTTATCGTGGCATACCGCAACGGCAACCCTGTGCGGCTAAACGAGCTCGGCAGGGTCATCAACGATGTGGAAAACAATAAAGTGGCAAGCTGGTATATCGGCACCCGCGCCATCATCCTGGCTATACAGCGCCAGCCGGGCACAAATACCATCGAGGTGGTGGATTCAATCAAAAAGCTCCTGCCCGCTTTTCGCTCCCAGATGCCGGCCTCGGTAGACTTAAACATTCTTTACGACAGGTCCGCTTCCATTCGTGATTCGGTAAGCGACGTGAAATTCACCCTGATACTGACCATCGCCCTCGTTGTTATGGTCATCTTTCTCTTTCTGCGCAATGTCTCGGCCACCATTATCCCGAGCCTTGCGCTGCCCATGTCCATTGTCGGCACCTTTGCCGCCATGTACCTGATGGGGTTCAACATAGACAACCTCTCGCTCATGGCGCTGACTCTTTCGGTAGGGTTCGTGGTGGACGATGCCATAGTCATGCTCGAAAACATCGTGCGCCATATGGAACATGGCGAGGGGGTCATGGAGGCCGCACTGAAGGGGTCACGGGAGATCGGCTTCACCATTTTATCCATGACGCTTTCCCTGGTGGCGGTCTTTATACCCGTGCTCTTCATGGGGGGGATACTGGGACGCCTTCTTCACGAATTTGCCGTTACTATCAGCATGGCCATCCTGATATCTGGTTTTGTATCACTGAGCCTCACCCCCATGCTCTGCAGCAGGTTTTTGAAACCCCACGGGCAGGAGAAGCACGGCAGGCTGTACATGATGATGGAGAGGTTCTTCGACGGGATGCTTCATCTGTACGAGTGGAGCCTCCGGAAGATCCTGCATCACAGGCTGACCGTAATGATTATCTCGGTGCTGCTGATATTCGTGACCGCCTACCTATTCACAAAAATGCCCATGGGATTCCTGCCTACCGAAGACACCGGACAGATCTTCGCCTTTACCGAGGCCCAGCAGGGGATCTCTCTGGAGGACATGAAAAAGCACCAGCAGGCCGTTGCGGCTATTGTTAAAGATGACCCGAACATCGAAGCTTTCATGTCGAGTATCGGGGCAAGCGGGGTGAGTGTCGCAAACAATGCAGGGCGTATTTTCATGCGGCTCAAGCCGCGCAAGCAGCGCAAGCTGAGCGCGGACGAAATCATCCAGGAACTGAAACCGAAATTCGCAAAAGTCCCCGGTATCGGCGTCTTTATGCAGAACCTGCCACCCATCCGTATCGGCGGCCAGCTGACGAAGAGCATGTACCAGTTCACCCTGCAGGGGCCCGATACTGAAGAGCTCTACCGCCGCTCCCTTGAGTTCGAGGGAAAGCTGCGCGAGCTTCCGCAACTACAGGACGTGACCAGCGACCTCCAGATCAAGAACCCCCAGGTGAACCTGGATATAGACCGGGACAAGGCATCGACTCTCGGTGTAACGGCGACCCAGATAGAAGACGCCCTTTACTCCGCCTATGGCTCGCGCCAGGTCTCGACCATCTTTGCTCCGACCAACCAGTACCAGGTCATCATGGAACTCGACCCGAAATACCAGATGGACCCTGCCGCCTTGTCCCTGCTCTATATACGGTCCTCGACAAACCAGTTGGTGCCGCTCAATACGGTGGCGAAGCTGACAAGAGGAGTAGGCCCCCTGCTGGTCAATCATCTCGGACAATTGCCTGCGGTGACCATCTCTTTTAATCTCAGGCCCGGCGTGGCTTTGGGAGACGCCGTGGGGATCGTTGAGAAGCTTGCCCGCGCCAACCTGCCGCAGACGATCAGCACCAGTTTCCAGGGCACGGCCCAGGCCTTTCAGTCATCCATGAAGGGTCTCTGGATCCTGCTGGTAGTGGCTATCCTGGTCATCTATATCGTGCTGGGAATTCTGTACGAGAGCTTTATCCATCCGCTGACCATCCTGTCGGGGCTTCCTTCTGCCGGCATCGGGGCGCTACTGACGCTCATGCTCTTCGGCAAGGACCTGAACATCTATGCTTTCGTGGGGGTCATAATGCTCGTCGGAATTGTTAAGAAAAACGCCATCATGATGATCGACTTTGCGCTGGACGCCCAGAGGAGAGGCGGGAAGAACGCCATGGACTCGATATACGAAGGAGCGGTTGTCAGGTTCCGTCCCATCATGATGACTACAATGTGCGCGCTTATGGGCACCCTGCCCATCGCTTTGGGCCTCGGCTCCGGAGCGGAAGCCCGTCGTCCCCTGGGGCTTGCGGTTGTAGGGGGCCTGATTTTCTCCCAGTTGCTCACACTGTATATTACTCCTGTTGTCTATACCTATATGGACGCTTTTCAGCGGCGGATGAAAAAGGCTCCGGCAGTGCAGCAGGCCGTTTCAGTAGACGGAGGATTGTGATGGAAGAAAGCACTGCAGCTGTGCCGAACGGCGCAAGAAAGAAGATTGCGATTATTATATTTATTCTCGCCGGCATCACGGGCGCCCTGGCGCTTTATTTCTACCTCTCTTACAAAGCGACACATATCAGCACCGACGATGCCTTTGTGGACGGCGATATCCATACTATTGCGTCCAAAGTGCCGGGAACTATAAAAAATATTCTTGTGGCGTCGAACCAATATGTTAAGAAGGGAGACATTCTTGTCGAACTGGATACTGCTGACTATGATGTTAAAGTACGGGAGACAACTGCTGCCTTCAGTGCGGAGAAAAATAAAATTGCCGAAGCTGATGCGAAAATAGAAGTAGCTAAAAAACAGATGGCTGAGTTGCAGGCACGGGCTGATTCAGTGAAAGCGGTACTTGAGCTTCAGAAAGCCAATCTGGAACAAGCTGAAAAGGATATGGCGCGTGCCGAGGCGCTTATCAAGAAAGAGGCCATCTCCAAAGAGCGGTATGAGAAGACAACAACCGCATACAAGGTAGCCCTTGCACAGGTCAAAGCAGCCACAGAGGGGCTGAAGAATTCGCTTCTTTCAGTAGAAGCTCAGAAGTCGGTGGGAAAACAAGCTGAAGCGTCAAGGACAACACAGGCGTCTACTGCACAACAGAAAGAGGCGCAGATGAGTGATTCAGAGTTGAAATATGGGTATACAAAGATTTTTGCCCCTGCGGATGGGTATATAACGCGAAAGGCGGTTGAGGTGGGCAACCAGGTGCAAGCAGGCCAGCCGCTTATGGCAGTTGTGCCTCTGGATAATGTGCATATAACCGCCAATTACAAGGAGACTGATCTTAAAAAAATAAAACCGGGTCAAAAGGTGGAAATCGAGGTGGACACCTATACCAATAAGACTTTCCATGGAAAGGTGGACAGCATTATGGCGGGCACCGGCGCGGTTTTTTCGCTCTTTCCGCCTGAGAATGCCACGGGTAATTTTGTAAAGGTGGTCCAGAGAGTGCCGGTAAAAATAGTGCTTGACAAGGACGCCGATCCCCGGCACATACTGCGTATCGGCATGTCGGTGCAGCCCACGGTGGTGGTGAAATGAACAGTTGCCGTTTTTCAGCAATCAGCCGGGAATTTCCTGTCACTTTTTTTTGCTGACGGCTAATTCTTATAGCTGAACTCTCATTATATGAATAAATGGATCATCGCCCTCACCGTCATGCTCCCGACTCTCATCGAGATCGTGGATACCTCCGTGGTCAATGTGGCCCTCGACCATATCAGGGGCAGCCTCTCGGCGGGCATCGACGAATCCACCTGGACCATCACCTCATACCTCGTATCCAATGCCATCATCATCCCGATCACCGGATGGCTCAGCAAACTCTTCGGCAGAAAGCGCTACCTCATCTTCTCCATTTCGCTTTTCACGGTCAGCTCCTTCCTCTGCGGCTCCGCATGGAGCTTGGGGAGCCTTGTCTTTTTCCGTATTCTACAGGGCATAGGCGGCGGCGCTTTGCAGCCTATCTCGCAATCGATCCTGCTCGAAACTTTCCCGCCGAAGCAGCATGGCATGGCCATGGCGGTCTTCGGAATCGGCATCATGTTCGGTCCCATCGTCGGCCCGCTTTTGGGCGGCTGGATAACCGATAACTGGTCCTGGCACTGGATCTTCTATATCAATATCCCCATCGGGATAGTTTCCATTCTCATGGCAATGTTTTTCATTAAAGATCCCTCTTACATGAAGAAGCAGGTGATGAAGATAGATTACTGGGGGCTTGCCCTCCTTGCCCTGGGCCTGGGCTGCCTCCAGATAGTCCTCGACAAGGGACAGCAGGACAACTGGTTTTCCTCATCGTTTATTCTCTGGATGTCCGTCACCTCCGCGGCCTCGCTGCTTCTGTTCATCCTCGTAGAGCTTTTCGCGGAACATCCGGTAGTGGACCTAAGGGTATTTAAAAACATCTCTTTCAGCACGGGAAACGTGGTCATGTTCTTTGCCTTTTTTAATCTCTTTGCCAGCATCGTACTGCTGCCCATATTTCTCCAGACGCTTATGGGTTATAACGCAACCCTTGCGGGGCTAGTGCTCGGCCCCGGCGGTATTGCTACGCTCATTGCCATGCCCATAGCCGGAAGGCTGGTGACAAAGGTAAACCCCAAGGGTCTCCTGGCCTCAGGCATCATCATATGCGCCTACGCGACACACCTCATGTCGAAATTCAGCCTCGCCGCTGATTTCGACACCCTGCTCTGGCCGAGGATCGTACTGGGTGTGGGGATGGGGTTTCTTTTTATTCCCCTCACCACGCTCACTCTTTCGACCATCAAGCGGGAGGAGATGGGCAATGCCACCGCTGTCTATAATCTTCTGAGAAACCTGGGAGGAAGTTTCGGCGTGGCTTTTGTCACCACAATTCTAGCGCGGCGTGCACAGTTCCACCAGTACCGCCTTGTGGAGCACCTGACGCCCTTCGATCATTCATACCAGTCCGCGCTGCAACACGGCACTCAGTTAATGCGCGCAAAAGGTCTGGAAGGTGGGACTGCCCAGCAAGGCGCGCTCGGCAGTATGTACAGGGAACTGCTCAGGCAGGCTTCCATGCTCTCCTTCAATGACGCCTTCCATATCATCAGTGTCATCATGATCTGCGTACTCCCCTTTGTGCTGCTTATGAGAAGGGGGCGGGGCGGCGGACCCGCAGGCATGCATTAAGGGCCTGTTTACAAAAAGTGCCCCGTCAGCTCACTTGAGGCTGTCTGTTTTCTCCAGGAAAGTAATAATTTCTTTAGTAAAGCAGACGCCTTTGGGAAGCAGGCAGTTGCCCTCCTTCTTCTGACGGATGGGTCCTTCCGGCTGCTGGATCAGGTCCAGCTCATCGCGGACATCCTGGAACAATTGCTCGAACTCCATGGAGACTTTCTTTTTCTCCCCGGCATGGGAGCTTTCGAATTTTATGAAGCTGCTGATAATGCCGTCCGCCGTCCTTGCAAAAGCCACGCACTGGCAGCACAGAGGATCGTTCTGCTGGTTGGCCAATAGTCCCGCCGCGTAGTGATAGCTACGCAATCTTGTAACAAGCGTTCCCGTACTCATGTCAGCCTCCTGCTAATCTCTGTAAAGAGTTGTCCTGCCTGGTGCAGCTCAATGAGCGCACTCACCGCCGATAGCGCCTGTGAACCCCGTCCTGCTGCCGTGTTGTCCCCCGGCGCCTTCAGTGGAACAGACAAGCCTATTATGTACCATAGAAACCTCTTTTGTCTCTGGTCTCCACCCCGGCCCTCTGCGCGTTTGGCGCTCCGGCGCTTCTATGGTATAATGGCGTATGATACCATTGCATCTGCATGAACTTAATCCCGTGGTTGCCCAGAGGATGGCCCCGTTTTTCGAGGACACGGTAAGGGAGCATGAACGCAACATACACTCCCTCCATATCGTCGGGAGCGCTGTTACCCCCGATTTCAGGGGAAAAAGCTCTGTGGTCCATTCCGTCATCGTGCTGCATGCCATGGATTTTTCTTTTCTCCGGTTCATGGCTTCCCAGGGGAAAAAGTACGCAAAAAAAGGTATTGCAGCGCCGCTGGTCATGACACCCGGCTACATAGGCGAATCCCTCGACGTTTTCCCTGTCGAGTTCCACGATTTCCGGTTAATCCACAAGACGGTCGCGGGAGAGGACATATTCAGCGGACTCTCCATTGAAAAAGGGTATCTCAGGCTGCAATGCGAGCGCGAGATAAAAGTGAAGCTCATAGGTCTCAGGCAGAGCTATGTGTCCACTCTAGGCGCTAAGAAACGCCTTTCGGACATTTTTTCCCAGTCCATTGTCGGCTGTATGCCCCTTCTCAGGGCCGTGGTCTACCTGCTGGGCAAAGAGCCTCCGGTGAGGAGGCATGACACAATCAGCATCTTCCAGGGAATGACCTCCATCGAAGCCGGTGTTTTCGAAAAGCTGCTCCTGCTCAGGGCAGGCGTCATTAAGCCCTCCGGTGACGAACTCGACCGTATTTTCGAAGAGTACTATACGGTCCTGGAGCGCATGGGTAAACTTGTCGATGATGTCACGACGTAACCCGGGACCCGCCTCTCGTGCCTGCCTCCTTCTCCTGCTGGTATGGTTGTCGGTCTTCGGACTCTCAAGTCCATCCCTCGCCATAACGCCTCAGCCCCCTGCTGCTCCCGCGGATTATGTGGTGGACCTTGCCGGCATTATCAATGATGATGTGGAACGCCGGTTAGACGAGCGCTTAAAGGACCTGGAGCTCAAGACCACCATACAAATGGTCGTACTTACAGTTACGAGTCTCGACGGCGCAAGTATCGAAGACTTTTCGATAAAGACCGTCGAAAAATGGAAACTCGGACAGAAGGGCAAGGACAACGGCATACTCCTCACCATTGCCCTCAAAGACAGGAAATACCGCATCGAGGTGGGCTACGGGCTCGAAAGCGTGCTGCCCGACAGCCTGGTGGGCTCAATCGGCAGGGAGCAGCTTGTTCCCCCGCTCAGGAAGGGGGACTATAACGCGGCTGTCATGAACGCCGCAACAGCCATAATCGGGGCAATCACCTCCGGCCAGGGTGGTGCGATAGCGGAGAAGCCTGCGGAGGAGAGGCAACCTGCCGGAGCTGAGGGAAATAAATCAGGCGGGCTCAGCTTATTCGATATGCTGCTCGGGGGGCTTTTCCTTATAGCGGCTATCATTCTCTTTATAAAGCATCCCGGGCTCTTTATTTTTTTACTCTTAAGCTCCGGAAGGGGTGGCGGCGGTGACGGCTGGTCCGGCGGCGGAGGATTCGGCGGTGGCGGCGGCGGCGGATTTGGCGGCGGTGGCGCATCTGGAGACTGGTAATTACTAAAACAGGAGGTTGAAAATGGGTCAGGGAGCAAAAATAGCATTGGCGATTCTGGGTGTTCTTGCGGTCATAGGCATAATGGTGGGCGGCTGGGTGGTCGGCCAGTACAACATGATAATCACAATGGACGAACATGTGAAGGCCCAATGGGCGCAGGTTGATAACCAGCTGAAGCGGCGGTATGACCTTATACCGAACCTCGTGGAGACGGTGAAGGGGTATGCCGCGCATGAAAAAGGCGTATTCGAGAACATAGCGCAGGCGAGGACACAGTATTTTCAGGCAAAGACCCCTGCGCAAAAGATACAGGCCTCCCAGCAACTGGAGGGCTTCCTTTCGCGGCTGCTCGTGCTCAAGGAGACCTACCCGCAGTTGAAGGCGAACGAGTCCTTCCTCAAATTGCAGGACAGTCTCGAAGGCACGGAGAACAGGATTTCGGTTGAGAGAATGAGGTATAACGAAACCGTCCAGACGTTGAACTCCTACCGGAGGAGTTTCATGGGCAGGTTCATTGCCGCGCTGGCAGGCGTGGAAGAGGCCAAATATTTCGAGACCCCGGCAGGGGAGAAGGAAGCGCCGAAGGTGAAGTTCTAGCGGGCATTAAATCCCAAAAGACGGCCGGTGGAGGAGTGAGAATCTGCCGGCCGTTTTTTGTTTATTTTCAGGGGGCCTCTTTTTCAGGCACCTTTTTCTCAATCTGCGAACAGAGCCCGTGAAGCATTTTCAACTCCCAATCCGTAATACCGGCCCTGCCGATAAAGTGCCTGAGGTTCTCCATAATGTGCCGCTCGATGTCCCTGTCGCCGCGCTGGATATAGTCCAGAAGCCTTAAGGCCTTTGTTATCCTTTCAAAGAGGACCGAGAGTTCCCCGTGGCTCACCGCAACTTTCCTCTTGCCTGCAGTCCGCTGTCCGTCTCTCTCGCCGGCATACTCAGCCTTCGCAAGCTCATACGCCACAACCATGACCGCATGGGAAAGGTTTAAAGAGGGATGCTCTTTGTTAGCCGGGATGGTCAGGACCAGCCCGCACTCGTCCACCTCTTCGTTGTAAAGCCCCCGGTCCTCCCTGCCGAACAGGAGGGCCGCTTTGCTGCCCTCGGGAGTGCCGATAAACCTCTCCACCCCTTTTTCGAGAGGCAAACAGAGGCCGCGCCTCTTCCCTGTTCTTCGTGCTATACCCGCCACAATATGCTTGTCGCTGATCGCCTCCGCAAGGGTATCAAAGCGCTCCGCGTTATCCAGCACATCGAGGGAATTGTGCGCCATCCTTTGCGCCTCCTCAGTGACCTCCCGGGGCGGCCGCACCAGGCAGAGGTTCCTGAACCCCATATTCTTCATGGCCCGCGCGGACGAGCCTATATTCCCCCATTCCCGGGGTTCCACAAGGACAAAATATATGCTGTCTTTCCAGTTATTCATTATAAATTATGGGCTCTCTTCATCCGGGCTGTGCACAGTACAAAAAAAGGGTGAAAGCTCTTTAACTTTCACCCTTCTATTATATGCAAAATTGTTGTTTAATAGCCGCCTGATGATGCCGGCTTCTTTGCTGGAGCCTTATCCTTTGTTGCCATACCGTCCTTTATGGTTACGTGATCGCCTTCCTTCACGTCCTTGGCATTCTTGGCTTCAACAGTAGACTCCTTGCCTGCTGCGTCCTTGATCGTCACCTTATTGCCTGCCACCTTGGTGATAGTGCCGGTTACATCCGCTGCTGCAAAGCTGAGCCCGACAACACTCAGAGCAAATACCAGAGCCACGACCAAAACAAAAATTGATTTCCTCTTCATCGTCCACTCACCTCCTTCCTTGTTAAGGTTTATTAAATAATAGATAGCAATCTGCATGCCATGAATATATAGCTAATTTTACACTATTAATTATTCAATAAACAACAATTCATTTCCTTTTTTGGGGATATGCCTTCCGGTACGGGGAGAGGAGGGTCAACGGTCAGGCAAAAAAGCCGCCAAAAATTGACATTTTCCACCGGTTCGGTGAAAATTACCTATGAAACTCGGCATGTTGATAAATACGGACAGGCACCGCGACGAGGTTATCGGGATAGCGAGAGCTGCCCTTGCCAGGGGTCATGAGGTGACCCTCTTCACCATGGATACCGGCACAAAACTCCTCGGCGACCCGGCTTTCACAGCGCTGTGCGCCGAAAGAGGCCTCTCCATGAGTTTCTGCGATCTGAATGCAAAAGGGTATGATGTTTCCACAGTGGGGGCCGCTTCCGGAGCAGGACGCGGCAGCCAGTATGATAATGCGGTGATGGTCAACAGGGCGGACAGGGTCATTGTCCTGTAAGGAGTATGCAAATGAAAATCCTCCATATACTGAACGATGGGCCGTGCGCAATGGCTGCCGTGATAATGAGTGAGCAGCGAACAGACAACGATGTGCGGGTCATCGATCTTTCAGAAAAAAACATTTCCTGCACAGACATCGTGGATGCCATTTTCTCGAGCGACAGGGTCACGTCATGGTAAACGCGCTCTTCTTTTTTACGCCCACTGTCGCGGCGCAGGTAAGACCCACCTGAAAACATCAACTCACAAACAGGCCTTGTTAGTTTATTTGGCGGCCATAACCGCCCTTTTCCTGCTCTATTTTTTACGTTTAGCGGACGATAACCGCCTTACTCGCTGGGCTTGGGTCTTTGAGGGCAACGCGGCAACGCGCATATACTTCCCGGCGCTGGGCGGCGCCGCCCTTGCCTACCTGCTCTCCTGCACCCGTTTTATTGAAGACCGGCCGGCGGCATGGCTCTTCGTCATCTCTTTTGCAACGTCAGCTTTTTTCTGGAAGGAACCGGAGCTAATAGTAGATGCGTCCCGGTATTTTACTCAAGCCAAGCACCTTGAACTGTACGGCGCCGGCTATTTCATCAGGGAATGGGGCAGGGCCGTTCCGGCATGGACCGATATGCCCCTCGTCCCCTTCCTCTACGGACTTCTCTTTAAATTCTTCGGGGAGGCAAGGATTTTTGTACAGGTGCTCACCACCACGCTCTTCTCGCTCACGGTGGTCCTGACATACCGCACCGCCACTGAGCTGTGGGACAACAGGGAAGCAGGACTGTACGCCGGTCTCTTTCTTCTCGGTGTCCCGTATGTCTATACCCAGGTGCCGCTCATGCTGGCGGACATACCCTCGACCTTCTTTTTTACCCTCTCTGTCTATACCTTTGTTGTGGCAATAAAACGGGGGGGTATCCGGATACCATTGGCCGCTCTTGCGCTCTTCGCAGCGTTCTTGTCGAAATACTCCATATGGCTGATGCTTACAACACCGGGGGTGGTCCTTGCCGTATACCTGTTCTCACCTGAAACCGGCGCAACGCGCATCCAGTCAAACGGACGCAAATACCGCATGCAGTGCCTTTTACGGGCAGGAAGCATAATGTTGCTGTCAGCCTCCCTTGCCGGCGCCGTATTCCTTTACATGGGAGATGTCTTAACGGAGCAGATGCGGTTTCTGATTGACTTCCAGAGCCCGGGTCTCAAACGCTGGGGCGAGAGTCTTGTGTCCACGTTCCTCTTCCAGATTCATCCCTTTTTTACAGGGGCTGCCGTCCTGTCGCTCTTTGTGGCGATAAGACGGAGGGATGCCAGGGTGCTCATAACGCTCTGGCCGATCATGCTCCTTCTTGCACTGCAGGTAAAAAGGATACGCTATACCCTGCCCGCCCTTCCCCTGCTTGCCGTGGCCGCCTCATACGGGCTCTTCGCGCTGAGGGACAGGGAGACGCGGAGGTTCGTCGCGCTCTGCGCCGCGTCCTGCTCAATCATGCTCGCCCTGTTCGCCTATGCGCCTCTCATGCAAAGAATGAATTGCGTCAACCTGAAGCAGGCAGGGGACTTCCTGAATTCCATCCCGCAGAAGGACGTGGAAGTATACATAGCGCCGTATGCGGCGCCTGTGCTCAATCCGGCGGTGGATGTGCCCATACTCGATCTCTTCACAAGGAAAAACATCCTCTACAACTATGAGCCCGAACAGCAGCCTTCTTCTGAAGAAGTGGCGGTTTCGCCTTTGCGTTTCACCTGGGAATACAAAAATCCGGTTTATTACCGGTACAATCCGGCGCAGCTTTCCGGCAGCGCGGTTGTGGTAATTGCGGGAGAAGCCGGCAAGAGTCTACCCGACAAGTTACAACAGAGGACAAAACACTTCCATTTCTCAAAAGAGTTCACCGTTTCCGACGATATGTTTATGCATCAGACACTTGTCACTGTCTATTATTAAAATAAAAAGACCTGGGCGTGAACAAATACCGTTATAAAAATAATTAATTTTTCTCAATATCTTAATTTATGCAAATATTACAAAAAGGCGCCCATTCCGGGCACGGTACATAGTACAGAAACAGCTGTCCACGCTTTATCCCGTTGACAAAGAAAAAGAGCTGTTTCTATACTATGTGGAAAAAAATTCCAGGGGGAGAGAGAATGGAAGAGAGCGTGACTCAAGTTGCATCCGTAGGGTTTGTCCTTTCCGCACTGTTGTGCGGCGGCTTTGTAGGCCTGATCCTGCAACGCGGCAGGTTCTGCATGAATTCCGCGTTCCGCGACACTATTTTTATCCAGGACTTTACCTTGTTCCGCGGATTTCTGGTTGCCCTGGCGGTCATGATCGTCGGCGCCAACGCGCTTAACGATGCGGGACTGATCGAACTGAGAAGCCAGACGTTTTATCCTTTGGCCAATATTATCGGCGGCTATCTCTTCGGGCTCGGCATGGTGCTCGCCAGCGGCTGCGGAAGCGGTATCATTTACAAGGGCGGCGAGGGACAACTGGCGGCAATCATCGGCGCCGTTGGTTTCGCGCTGGGCATAGGGGCCACCAATTACGGCATTTTCAGTCCGCTCAACTCAGCTCTGAGGAGCGTCAAGTTCGAGCTTGCAGGGAAACCGAACGCCGCCCTGTGGGAGTTGTTCGGAAATACCCTGACAGTGAAATGGGTGGTGATCGCCGTGATTGCGGCACTCCTCTTTATCGCCATCCTTAAAGACAAACCCTTCACCTTCGGAAAGCAAAAGGGCTTCTACTGGTCGGTCACCGGCCTGCTCCTGGGCCTCGTCGGTGTTATTACCTTCTGGGCGTCCCAATACTGGGGCGGCGGTTTCGCAAGGGGCATGAACTTCACCACTCCCACCGGAGAGCTGCTCTTCTCCATTCTGACCGGTGATGCGAAATCTAAATTCTTCCCCATGGCGGACCTTGGGCCTTTCAAGGTGACATGGGCCGAATTCTTTATTGTCGGGGTCCCGCTGGGCGCTTATATCAGCGCCAGGATTCTGAAGGAGTTCAAGTGGATACTCCCTTCAGCGCAGGAACTTCTCCCTGTTATCGGGGGGAGCATCCTCATGGGTTTCGGCGCAACCACCTGCGGCGGTTGCAATATCGGACAGGGCCTAACCGGGGTATCGACCCTCTCCCTCGGCAGCATCAGCGCATTGATCGCGATGATCCTCGGCAACTGGACCATGGTCTATTTCAAGTTCATCAAGCCGATGCAGGATTAACCAGGAAGAATGACGCATAGGGGCCCGGGGGATTTTCCCCCGGGTTTTTTATTGTTGTCTGATGGAAAAAACACCGCGCACCGGGTAAACTAAGAAAATGATCATCGATGCACGGGACATGGAGCCACGCGCTCTTTACCTTCGGCTCAAAGAGCTTTTTGCAGAAAATCGCACCTGCGATGTTTGCATCAAGGTGCTGCTCGCCACGCAGGCCGACGCTAAAAAAGCGCGGGCCTTCGTCGAAATGTCGGGCTTCAGCACATACATAGAAGAAGGGGAGGGACATTATAATTTGAGGATAACGGGCAGTTCCTGCAGGTGCGGGTTATGATACCTCTTTCCCCTCATAATTTCGAGCAGCATTCATGTCAGGCAATAACAAAAACGGCATTGTCATAGCAGGGGGCGGTCTCACCGGGCTTGCGGCGGGGCATACCCTGTCAAAAGCCGGCTTCGGCCTCACCTTGTTCGAAAGCGATACCACCGTAGGCGGCCTCTCAAAGACCATGCTGCACAACGGCTTCCGTTTTGATTTGGGAGGCCACCGCTTTTTCACAAAAGACGCTCGTATCGATGCTTTTGTGCGGGAGCTTATGAACGGCGAACTCATCTGCGTGCCGCGCAAAAGCAAGATATTCCTGCGGGGCCGCTACTTCGATTATCCTCTCAAGCCTTTCAACGCCCTTTTCGGCCTCGGCGTGCCGACCACTGCCGGCATCATCGCCGACTACGCCGTGCAGAGGATGAAGAGGATGATCAGGGTGCCCGGCCAAATCTCTTTAGAAGACTGGGTGGTGAGCCATTTTGGCCGCGCCATGTTCAATCTTTATTTCAAAGAATACAGCGAGAAGGTGTGGGGCCTCGACTGCAGCAGGATGAGCATGGACTGGGCGGCCCAACGCATCAGGGGCCTCTCTCTCACAAAGGCCATACGGAACGCCTTCTTCAAATTCAGCGGCAAAGACATCCCAAGCCTCGCGGACCGGTTCGTCTATCCTGAACTCGGCATCGGGCGTCTTTCGGACAGGCTGAAGGAAGAAATAGAGAGATACCATAACCACGTTGTCACAGGCGCGTGTGTGAAAAGCCTGAAACATTCCGGTCTCAGGATAGAGAGCGCGGAAGTGGAAACCGGTCCCGGCCGCGACGTCGTGGAGGTGGAGGAGTTCATATCCAGCATCCCCCTCACGAAACTGGTGCGCATGCTCGACCCGCAGCCTCCGCACAATGTGCTGGAGGCTGCGGCACGGCTCAGGTTCAGGGACCTGGTGGTTGTAGCGGTGATGATCGACAGGGAAAGGGTCACTGACCAGACCTGGATATACATCCCGGAGAAGAAGATCCCTTTCGGCAGGATACACGAACCTACCAACTGGAGCGAAAAAATGGCGCCCCCCGGGAAGACCCTTCTGGTAATGGAATATTTCAGCGCCATAGGTGACGCCGTCTGGAACGAGCACGATGAGAGGCTGGCGGACATTACCGTCCGTCATCTCGAACAGTTGGGGTTCATCAAAAAGCATGAGGTGCTGGACAGCCTCGTAGTGAGGGCGCCCAGGGCCTATCCTCTTTTTGAAGTGGGATATGATAAACACTGCGCAGTGCTCTACGACTATCTCGAGAGGTTCACAAATCTGCATATCGCGGGCAGGACAGGCATGTTCAAATACTACAACATGGACCATGCCATTGCGTCAGGGATGAAAGCCGCTGAATCGGTCAATGGAGCTTTCCGGCAGCATATCAAGCCATGAGTTCAATAGTAAACTTCGCTCCACTATCGGTATTCCCGGCGTACAATCTGCCCCCCATGTTCTTCTCGATAATGGTTTTCGCCAGGTACAGCCCAATGCCTGTGCCCGCCTCTTTTGTCGTAAAGTGCGGATCAAATATCCTTTCAATATTCTCCTCGGGAATGCCGCCGCCGTTATCGCTTATCGCTATAATAATCCTCTCACCGTTCCTGTAAAAATCAGCGGCAATCCTCCCCTCTTCATCATCCACCATAAGGCCTTTCTTTCTTCTCTCTAAAATGGCGTCCTTTGCATTGCTGATCAGGTTGAGGATGACCTGCTTGAATTCATTCTTGTATGAAGTAATTTCAAACTCCCCGCAGGAGATGATCTCCTGAAAAGATGCCCAGGTCCTGTTATGCACATGGCAGGTTATCGTATAGGATATGTAATTACTCTTCATCTGCGCCGAAAGGAGCGAGAATATTTCTCCCATGGCGACCTTGGCGTCGAAGGACGATTTTTCCTTCGAAGGTTTCATGAAATTTCTGAAGTCGTCGATCGTCCTGGACATGAAGGTGACCTGTGCCATCGTCTCATGCACCGCTGTCGTCATCCTCTCGCTGTCAAGCTCACCATAGTCATAAGCGTCCTTCAGTGACTGAACAATTAATCCCAGCACATTAAGCGGCTGCCGCCACTGATGGCCTATGGCGCCAATCATCTCGCCCATTGCCGCCATTCTGGATTGCTGGATGAGCATCTGCTCCCTTTCCTCTTCGATTTTCTTACGTTCCGTAATGTCCTCCGCTATCCAGATGCTGCCGGCTGAAGGATCTGAAGGGTTGATCACTTTACCGCAGAGCCTGACCCAGAGGAGGGCGCCGTCTTTGCGCCTGAACATTGCTTCCCCTTCGTAAACATCTTCCCGGGAGAGGTGCGGGTACGCTTCACGGCCGACCCGCTCGTATTCCTCCGCTGAAGCGTATATGAGCCTGGTCTCCTTTCCTGTCAGCTCCTCCTTTGTGTAGCCCAGTATATGCTCCATGTTCCCGTTCACCCAGACGATTTCCCTCTCTTTGAGAAAGGCTATTCCCATGCTCGAATTTTCGAGGATTATCGCCTGCTCGCGGGTCAAACTCTTCAGCTTCTCCTCCAGCGTTTTTTGTTCGGTGATGGCCCTGGAAATAATGCTCGACATGAGATTGCCTTCGGAATCCGGAAAAACGGAGAATGATATCTCGGCATCGAACAGGGCGCCATCCTTGCGCTTTATCCTCAATTCTCCGCTGGCTCTTCCCGTCTTCTCCAGCTTTTCCAGCAGTACCGGCAGTCTCGGATCGGCAGTGTCCATAAAATCTGCCCGGCCCGCCTTGATGATCTCATCTTCCGTACCGCCGTAAAACCGGCAGGCAGCCGGGTTTACCGCCAATATACTGCCATCGGGCGCCGTCAGCATAACGGCGTCGATGCTATTATCGAAGATTGCCCGGTAAAGCTTCTCGCTCACCCGCAGTTTTTTGTCCACCTCATGTTTGTGAAGCGCCATCGATCGTGCTTTTCTCCCACCTGGAATTTTCCGAACCTGTCACAATTTGAAGGCGAAACTGATTTTATCTTAAGGGGTTGTTCTGCTTCTGTCAAGAACTTATCCAGTGAATAACGCTCGTATTCCCCCTGGTCCGCCGTTTACTTTTTTCTGTATTGTTCAGTATTCTTTCTTATGAGGCGGCCCCTTTGACGGCAATTAAAATGAAATGCGCTCTTGTCATCCCGGCGTGGGTGCCGGAAGATATATTCTCCTCCAAGACGGCAAGCTCCCAGATCAACTACTGGCAGCCGCTGGGGACGTTGTATGTGGCTGCTGTTTTACAGCAGGCAGGCCACGAGGTCATCTTCCTCAACGGCGCCTTCATGACCCACGAAAAAATACTCGGGGAACTCAATAAATTCGGCCCCGCTTTTGTCGGACTCTACTCCACCACCTTCGGCTGGAACAAGGCAAAACAGACCGCTGCCGATATAAGGGCGATGTTCGGCAGCACGGTCTTCATATGCGCCGGGGGCCCTTATCCCATTGCTGCAGGTGAGCACTGCCTTGAGGACGCTGGAGACTGCATTGATGCGGTGGTCACCGGGGAAGGGGAGTTCACCACCCGCGAAATAGTGGAGCGCCTGGGAAGGGGGAGTTCACTGGATGGCGTTCAGGGGGTCATATGCCGTGAAGGAGGGAAAGTCGTAATAAACCCTCCCAGACCCCTGATCACCGATCTCGATACCCTGCCCTTTCCTGCCCGGGAGCTTTTAGGCGATGCAAACCTCTATATCCCGCCTCCCGCAACCTACAGGAGAAAACCTGTGGCGGTACTCATCACCTCGCGGGGCTGTAACCGACAATGCATCTACTGCTTCCAACTCGACAAGACGAGGAAGAGCGGCATACGGTACCGCGGCGTGGAGAGTGTCCTGCAGGAAATAAGTCAATGTCTGAAACAGGGCTATCGCGAGATAAAGTTCATCGATGACACTTTCGCGGCTGACTACGACAGGGCCATGAGCATTGCGCAGGAAATAAGGAAGAGGAAGCTTGATTTCACCTGGTTCGCCTCAGCCTGCGTGAACCAGGTGGACAAGCCCCTGCTTCAGGCCTTTAAGGATGCGGGCTGCTGGGCGGTGCTCTTCGGCGCGGAGAGCGGCGTGCAGAAAAACCTCGACGCCATCAGGAAGGGCACGACGCTGCAACAGATACGGGCCGCGGTGAAAGCCGCCAAGGAAGTGGGCCTGAAAGTGAGCACGCCCTTCATGTTCGGCATACCGGGAGAGACCTTCGACGAAGGCCTGCAGACCATAGACTTCGCGGTGGACCTTGACCCTGACATGGCCAATTTCCATGCTATCACACCCTTCCCCGGGACACACCTGTATGACAACCTCGAAAAGTACGGCGCCATGTCCGGGGAGTTGACGGACTTTACATATCAGGGCGCTGCCTTCATTCCCTATTCCATGACGCGGGAGGAGATACTGAAGCTGCGCCGGATTGCCTTCAAAAGGTTCTACGGCAGACCTTCCTTCATTTTCAGAAAGTTTCTTGAATTGCGCACCCCCCACGATTTCGCGGTAGCGCTCAAGAGCATACGCAGCCTTTTCTGGCTCTTAAGGAAGCATCAGCCATAGGTTTTATCTCTTTCCTCGCGCCCTTTTTCGGCTGTACCGCGGCGGCTTACTATCTCCTGCATTGGACAGTCATGGCGAGCTGGCTTGGAGGGGTCGCCCTTTCAACAACCTCCGTTGCCGTGGTCTACGCAGTAATGCTCGAACTGGGGCTGAACAAGACAGACTTCGGCAAAACCGTGCTCGCGGCCTGCTTTGTCACCGACCTCGGGACCGGCCTCGCCCTGGGACTCATCTTCGCGCCTTTCACCGTAAAGACCCTGATCTTTGTCGGGGTCGGCGCCGTAGCATTCTTCATCCTGCCTTATCTCACGCCGCGGTTCTTTAAGAAATACGGGGACCGGCCGTCGGAACTCGAAGCGAAATACCTCCTGATGATTCTTTTCGGTCTGGGATCCCTGGCGGTGTGGTCGGACAGCGAAGCGGTGCTGCCCGCGTACATCGTGGGCATGGTGCTCGCCGGGACTGTAGGCAAGGACCATGTGCTCATCAGGCGGCTCCGTACGCTGACCTTCGGCCTGCTTACGCCGTTCTACTTTATACGCGCCGGATCGTATGTATCAGTCCCGGCCCTTATCGCCGCCCCTGTCGCGCTGCTCGTGCTTTTTGGCGCAAAAATGATCACGAAGATCATCGGTGTCTATCCCGCGACCAAGGCATATAGATATGCACAGAAGGAAGGAATTTACACGACACTGCTGATGTCTACGGGCCTGACCTTCGGCTCGATATCCGCACTCTTCGGCCTTACCCACGGAATCATCAGCCAGCAACAGTATTCACTTTTAATTGCCGCGGTCATCGGCAGCGCCGTTGTCCCGACACTCATTGCGAACGCCTTTTTCATTCCCCATTATCTCCTGCCCAAAAAAGGGAAGGAAGAAGAGTAAAAGAGGAGGATACCATGCTCAGGAAAATCTTAGTGGCCTTCGACGGCTCGACACAGTCATATCAGGCATTCGATTATGCACTGGAAATGTCGAAACTCTGCTCCGGCCTGTCGCCGGAGATTATAGTCCTTTCTGTCGCCCAGCCCCCGGAACCCATAGACATCGTTGAAATGGACGCCGTCATAGACGGCGCAACGCAGCATTATGAAGAGCTTTTCAAGGGTCTCCGGGAAAAGGCAAAAGAGAAGGGTTTGGAGATAAAAACGGAAGTTGCCGTCGGCCATCCCGCGGACCAGATTATACGATACGCAAAGGAAATGAAATGTGACATGGTGATAGTCGGGCAGAAAGGGAAATCAAAAATCGAAAGCTGGCTGCTCGGCTCTGTCTCTAAGCGGGTCGCTACATATGCGCCCTGCACCGTAACCATTGTGAAATAAGGCTTGTGATGCTAAAGTATTTCATAATAGGCACAGGAGGAGTACATGGTAACAAAGGGGCCTGCTAAAAAGCTTACTATTTACGTGAACGAAACAGACCAGTTTCACGGGAAGCCGGTGTATGAGGTGCTGCTGGATATTTTCCATAAAAGAAAGATAATCGGCGGCAGCGTATTCAGGGGCGTGGCCGGGTACGGCACGGACGGGGTTTTCCATACTGCGAAAATGCTTGAACTATCCACCAGCCTGCCGGTGAAGGTCGAAGTGGTTGATTCCGAGGAGATGATAAATAAAGTCCTGCCGGACGTGTATCATGTTGTCGAAAACGGCTTTGTGGAAGTCTGCGATACCATGGTGATGAAATGCTGCAAAAGGTCCGAGGAGAAGAAAAAACCCGGAGGAGAACATATGAAACTCGAAGGCAAGGCCAAGATGCTGAGGATAGTGATCAGCGAAGACGATAAGTGGCAGGGCGAGCCGCTCTACGAGGCCATTATCAAGAGATTCATCATGAACGATATAGCCGGGGCAACGGTATATAAGGCTATTGCGGGTTACGGCCCTCACAAGCGGTATCACAAAAAGAAAACACTGACAGTTCATGGCGAACTCCCTATACTTATAACGGTCATGGATACGGAGGAGAACATAAACAAGGTGATCCCTATACTGGATGATATGGTAAACGAGGGTATCGTCGTCCTTTCGGATGTAAACGTCATAAAGTATACGCACAGGGACGTAAATCCGGAAAGGGTATAATTCAGAAAATTCATAAAACGTATGAGAAAGGAAAAGGAGCCTTTATGGGTTAAAACTCAGGGAAAAGACATAGAGGTCATGGTTTGAAGCAACAGGAATTTATCAGGGCTTTGGTAAATAACGGCTGCTACTTCGATGCATCCATCAGATCTTCAGAAAGGCCGGCATATTAGATAAAATAAATCTTCTATGGCTTGATACTGCCTCTGAATTCGGCGACCCCATACCGAAACCCAAAGGAGAGAGATTGATCTTTGCATAGCAAGCGCCTTTAATATGGAACTACGCAGCTGCTGGTCAAAGATTGCACAATATGATAATATTGATATATATGATATCAATGGAGGTATCTAATGACTTCGCAGATATTGGTAAGAGTTGACAAGGAGACAAAAGACAAGTTTCAGCGGTTGAGCAGGTTTGAGCATAAATCCGTCAACGAAAAACTGCGCGAGCTCATGAAAGAGTATGTAGAAGAGCACAATATTGAAATCGCGATGAAGGGGCTCTGGAGCGAAATCGGAAGCTCGCTGAAGGAAAAGGGCTATAAAGTATCGGATGTTGAAAAAACCATCAGAAAAGTCCGCTCAGGGAAATGAGGGCGGTAATAGACACAAATGTATTTGTTTCCTCATTTTTCGGAGGCGTTCCTCTCAGGGTCATTGAGTATTGGTTCTCGGGCGAATTGACGCTCTGTGTGTCAAAGCCTGTTCTGAAAGAATATTTTGACGTATTGAACAGGTTTGAGTTTGAGGACAAGTCTTTTCTATACAAGCTGATGTCGGCTTTTGAGAGGAATTTCAATCTCCTGTTTGTGAATAATCCCAAGGAGCAGTTGTGGATAAAGGAAGACCCCGCCGACAACAAGTTCATCGCCTGCGCCGTTGCGCTCAAGGCTGAATATATTGTGTCGGGAGACGCCCATCTAAAGAAACTGAAAAATATCGGAAGTATTAAAATTGTATCGCCTGCTGAGATGCTAAACACGTTAGAGGGGTACAGATAAAATGCCGAAACCAAACGAAGCAATAGACACAGATTTGAAAGTCATTGTAAGATTGCTTGGAATAGATAATAATACAGAGGCATAATAAATGATTAATTCGTATTTAAAAGAATTATCTAAAATATCAATCCGTGGCGATGCTCGGGAAGAAAGTTATTACTCTGTCCTGAAAGACCTGCTTGAAGAATATTCCAGTTCAATCGGCAAGAAACAAATTCACATAACCACGCTCCCAAAAAAAACAGAGGCGGGAAACCCTGATTTCAGGGTATGGGATGGAAAACAGCATATCACGGGATACATAGAAGCAAAAGACCCGTCTATTGAAAACCTTGACCGCATAGAGGATACTGAACAGCTAAAGCGATATCTGCATACCTTCCCGAACCTCATACTTACTAATTTCCTTGAGTTCAGGTTATACCGTAACGGGGAAATGACAGATAAAGTCCTTGTCGGCAGACCCCTAATACTAAACAAGCTAAAAACTACGCCACCCGCTGAAAAGGAAGCTGAACTATTACAGCTATTAGAGAAGTTCTTTTCATTCTCCATTCCGAAAGTCTATAACGCAAAGACCCTTGCTATAGAGCTTGCTAAAAGAACACGGTTTCTAAAGGATGAGGTTATATCCCAGGAGTTGAGGGAAGAGGAAAAGACAAGCAAGGGGTTTATTCAGGGATTCTATGAAGCTTTCAAAGAATATCTTATCAGCAGTCTCACAGAAGATGAATTTGCAGACCTGTATGCACAGACAATAACTTACGGATTATTTGCAGCCCGTACCCGTTCAGAAGAAAAGTTTAACAGGAAACTTGCCTATGATAATATCCCTCAGACAATCGGCATCCTGAGAGATGTATTTTATTTTGTTTCTTCAGGCTCCCTTCCTCAACAGATGGAATGGATTATTGATGATATTTCTGAAATCCTGGCTGTCGCCGATATAAGCAAGATACTTCATCAATACTTCCATGAGGGCAAAGGCAAAGATCCTATCATACATTTCTATGAAACCTTCCTTTCAGAGTATGACCCGAAAACAAGGCAGATGAGGGGCGTATATTACACGCCTGAACCTGTGGTTTCTTATATAGTCCGTTCCCTTCATAGCATCCTGAAAGAGCAGTTCAATAAACCTGACGGATTTGCAGATAAGAACGTGACCGTATTAGACCCAGCAGCAGGAACGCTAACCTTTTTAGCAGAAACGGCAAAACTTGCAGTTGATGAGTTTGTTTCAAAGTATGGAGAGGGAGGCAGAAAGAACTTTATAAAAGATCATATCCTGAAAAACTTTTATGCCTTTGAATTAATGATGGCTCCGTATGCTATCGGACATTTAAAAATGTCCTTTCTGCTTGAGGAATTAGGATACAGGTTGCAGAAGGATGACAGGGTAAAGTTGTATCTTACCAATACCCTTGAAATGGAAGAGTTACCAGAAACAAAGCTCCCGGGAATGTCATCCTTGTCTGAGGAATCACACCTTGCAGGAAAGGTTAAGAAAGAGCAGCCGATATTGGTTATTTTAGGGAACCCGCCTTATTCAAAAAGTTCAGTTAATAAGTCTGAGTTCATTGAACATGAAATGGATATATATAAAGAGGGTGTTTCTGAAGAAAAGAACATCCAGCCTCTTTCAGATGACTATATCAAATTCATGCGTTTTGCGCACTGGAAGATAGAACAAGACGGCAAGGGAATTATCGGGTTAATAACAAATAACTCGTACCTTTCAGGTGTAATTCATAGGGGAATGAGAAAAAAGCTTCTTGATAGCTTCGATGAAATATATGTCCTGAACCTTCATGGCAGCAGTCGATTTGGTGAAAAGTCTCCAGATGGCAACAAGGATGAGAATGTCTTTGACATTCAGCAGGGCGTGGTCATTGCCCTTTTTGTAAAGAGAGAAGGTCACAACAAGGTGTGCAAAATATTTTATCAGGACGTATTCGGATCGCGAGATAGCAAATATGACTATTTGAGCAAGTCTGACATTCACTCAACAAAGTGGAAGGTTTTAAAGCCTTCAGCGCCTTATTATTTCCTTGATGAAAAGGACTTCTCCCTGCAAAGCACATATGACAAATTTATCTCTATTACTAAAGTGTTCAATGTTTTTTCAAGTGGCGTAAAAACCAATCGCGATCATTTTCTAAGTGATTTTGACCTCAAAGTATTAGAGAGAAGAATTCAGACGATGCGGGATAATAAGTTAGATAATGAACTTTTCAGTAAGACTTATAACCTGGCCGATGGAACCTATTGGAACACAGCGCGTGAGAGGGAGAAAGTTCGGGATAACGATAATTGGCGAAGTCAATTTTATAAATTTGCTTACCGTCCTTTTGATACGCGATGGATTTTTTATCAGCCGAATCTTATAGAAATTGGACGAGGTGGTGCAAGCAAAGACACTATGAATCATTTTTTTAAAGAGAATATAGGGTTAATATCCGCGCGGAATAGCAAATCGTCAATTGTGAATCACTTCTATTGTTGCGACACCCTAATGGAAATGAAATGCGGTGAATCTACGATTCAGTCTTATGTTTTCCCTCTCTATCTTTACCAGGCAAAGGACAAGCCCAAGAAACGTCCTTTCGGCAACACAATGATGCTTTTTGAACCTGAGGCGGAATATGGCGTGAAAAAGCCGAACCTGTCTGTTGAGGTTGTAGAAAGATTGACAAAGGCTTATAAGAAGACACCTTCCCCTGAAGAAATCTTTTATTACATCTATGCTGTCCTTTATTCAGAGACATACAGAACAAAATATGCAGAGTTCCTGAAGATAGATTTCCCGAGAGTGCCGTTTACCAAGGACTATAGGCTATTCAAGAAAATGTCTGAATACGGGAACAGACTTGCTAACCTTCACCTGTTAAAATCACAGGAGCTTGATTCACCTATAGCACGGTTTCAGGTTGAGGGAGGTAACAGGGTAGAGAAACCAAAATATGATGATAATGCAGGGCGTGTATATATCAACAAAGAGCAATACTTTGAAGGCATTTCAGGGGAGGCATGGAATTATCAAGTTGGAGGTTATCAGGTCTGTGACAAATGGCTGAAGGACAGGAAAGAACGGATACTAACCCTCGATGAGATTCAGACCTATTGCAGGATAGTTACCGCGATCAGTCAAACCATTGATATACAGAAAACCATTGATAAGAGTTATGAAGACATTGAAAAGAATCTCATGTATAGTCAATCTGTGGGGTCAGACACCAAAGCTGACATTTAGAAAATATACGGCCCTTACACCAAGAGTGTGAAAAGCAATACAATCTGAATTACGGCTCTGATATTGGTAATATATAAGCAGAGATATTGAAGGAGGGCAAAACGGGGAAATGAAAAAACAACTCAAAAAGACAACTGTGCTGACGCGTGAACAGGTAATTTCAATCCTGAAAAAAGAACTGCCCTATCTCAATGATAAATACGGCGTTGAAAAGATAATCTTATACGGCTCCTTTGCAAAGGGCACCCAAAAGAAAAAAAGTGATATTGATATCCTTGTGGACCTTCGTAAAACTCTGGGCTTTGAGTTTGTTGCGCTCGCTGATACGCTTGAAGAAAAGCTGGGACTGAAAGTGGATATTGCAACGTTTGAGCATTTCAAAAAGAGCTTTCATAACCCAAGGTATAAACACATAGCAGAAGATATTGAAAAGAGCATGATTTATGTCTAAGAAACGAAGAGACAGGGATTTTCTTGGAGATATTGACGAAGCGATAAATCGGACAAGTCTCTACACGAAAGGGCTGACTTATCTGGCGTTTCTTGAGGACAGAAAGGTGCAGGATGCGGTAGTTCGCAATCTTGAGGTGATTGGAGAAGCATCGAAAAACATAGCCGCAACGTTCAAGACTAAATATCCTGATGTCCCCTGGAAGAAGGTCGCCGGATTAAGGGACAAACTCATTCATTTCTACTTTGGCATCGATTATAAGATCGTATGGAATATCGTTAAGAAAGAGCTCCCCAATCTGCGAAAACAAGTAAAAGAGATTTTAAAACAGGAAGCCGATTAACAAAAACAAATTCGAGCAATCTGTGGCGTCAGACACCAAAATTGATATTCTTCAGTTTGAGCGTGGCAAAGGAGGCCGGGAGTGCGCCGCCTCACACGACGATCTCGGAACCGCTCCTACTTCTTTCTTAGCTTCCCCGATTTATTAAGGAGGTCCTTCCTGGACTTTTCCCTGAAAGCCTCCAGCTTCTTTGCAATGTCCGGATATTTTATGGAAAGGATGGAGCACGCCAGGTAGGCCGCATTCTTTGCGCCGTCTATGGCCACCGTTGCCACCGGAATACCGGTAGGCATCTGTACAGTGGCGTACAGGGCGTCCATGCCATTGAGCGGGCCTGACTTCAGAGGGACCCCGATGACCGGCAGAGTGGTATGGGAGGCGAGCACTCCCGCGAGGTGGGCTGCCATGCCCGCGCCCGCAATAAGCACTTCAAGGCCGCGTTCCCGCGCGGTCTTTGCATACTCCGCCGTCCTGTCAGGCAGACGATGCGCCGAGCTTATGTCCATTTCGCAGGGGACGCCTATCTCCTTCAGGACTTCAGCGGCCATTTGCATAACGGGGAGATCGCTGTCACTCCCCATAAGGATGCCCACCAGCGGCTTTTTCATTGCGACCTCCGGTGACCCATGGCCTCCAGACGCGCGATCCTCTCCTCCATGGGCGGATGGGTGCTGAAGAGCTTTATAATGCCGCCTCCGGTGAGGGGATTGACGATAAACATGTGCGACGTCGCGGGATTGGCATCCATACGGATACTGTGGGAAGCCGTGTCCAGCTTTTTGAGCGCATTGGCAAGATACATGGGATTGCCCGAAATCTCCGCGCCGCCCGCGTCAGCGCCGTACTCACGGGAGCGGGAGATGGCCATCTGCACCAGCATTGCAGCTATAGGGCCGACGATCATCATGACAAGCGCCGCAATGGGGCTGCCGCCTTCATCATCGTCATTGCTCCTGCCGCCGCCGAAGATCATGGCCCACTGGGCCATCTGGGCAAGATAACTGATAGCCCCGGCAATAGCGGCCGCTATGGTGCTCACCAGGATGTCCCTGTTCCTGATGTGGGCCAACTCGTGGGCCAGAACACCCTCCAGTTCTTCCCTGGTCAGTCCTCTCATTATGCCGGTGGTCACCGCAACCGCGCCGTGTTCGGGGTTCCTGCCGGTGGCAAAAGCGTTTGGCTGGTCCTCCTGGATTATATATACCTTGGGCATGGGGAGCCCGGCACGCTGCGCAAGACGCCGGACCGTACCGAAGAGTTCCGGTGACTCCGACTCGGTCACCTGCTGCGCTCCATACATGCGCAGGACTATTTTATCGCTGAACCAGTATGAGATGAAGTTCATACCGAAGGCCATAACAAGCGCAAAAGTCATCCCTGTTCTGCCGCCCAGCGCCCCCCCGACAAAGACCAGCATCAGGGTGAGCGTTACCATCAAAAGCATTGTTTTAAATCCGTTCATATCTTTCCTCCTTTCCCATGAAGAACTGCGGGGCCTTCACAGAAACGCATATATAAATTATACAATTCTTTACATAAAAAACTCTCCCCCGAACAACTCTTTATTGAGTCAAGCAGTCAAAGTGGTAAAGACCTCACCTGTTCCGGCAGTGCCCGCTCTTGACATTTTATGAAACAGGTGTTACATTATAATCATGAGTTACATTAATAAAGCGAAACCGGGCTGGCTCCTCTTCTTCTACAGCGTTCCTTCCAAACCTGTTTGCAGCAGGATGAAGGTCTGGAGGAAACTGCTGAAAGCGGGCGCCCTCCCCTTTAAAGGCGCTGCTTATATCCTACCCCATACCGACGAGCATTATGAGTTCCTGCAATGGCTGGTGTCGGAAGTCGTTTCCCTGGGCGGAGAAAGCGCCCTTGTTGCAGCCGAGAAGATCGAAACCGCTGAAGACAGAGAGATCATCGAACTCTTTAATCAGCAGAGGGAAAAGGATTACCGCGCCATCGGGAAAGAGCTGGAAGAGCTTGAGCGGAAAATCAACAGCATCAAAAAGGGGAGCGCAGCCCTGGAGGACAGCAAAATTATCGAGCAGCTTGGCAGGCTCTCACGGGAATGCGAGGAAGCAGGAAAGATAGACTTCTTTCCCTCACGCGCCGGCAGGGAACTGCAAAAACGAGTAAAGTTTCTGGAGGCCGATATCCGGGAGCTTTCCGGTATCGAGATAAAGAGCAAGAGTATCGGCATTGTTTCACGGCGGACCGGAGAATACCAGGGCAGGACATGGGTGACACGCAAAAAACCCTTCGTCGACAGAATGGCCTCTGCGTGGCTGATACGGAAGTTTATCGATTCAAAGGCTGTCTTCACCTTTATCGACCAGCGGGAGGGGAGCAGCGGAGCGGGAAACACTATTTTCTTCGACATCAGGGGAGGAGAGTTTACCCATGCTGGAGACCTCTGCACCTTTGAAGTCTTGATAAAAGCCTTCGGCATCAGAGATAAAGCGGTGAAGAAAATCGCCGAAACAGTCCATGAACTCGACATCAAGGATGACAAGTTCGGAAACCCCTCGGCAAGAGGACTTGAAGACATTCTGACAGGCATACGTAAGACCGCAAAAGATGACAGAGATGCTCTTGAAAAGGGAATGTCTGTCTTTGAGATGCTTTATGCTTCGAAAACTCAATAACCGGGAGGAATTATCTTGACAACCAAACCATCATTCGGCGAGGCGTTTCGTTACTGGCTTAAACTTGGTTTTATCAGTTTTGGCGGACCGACCGGGCAGATTGCGATGATGCACAAGGAGGTCGTGGAGAAAAAGAAATGGATGGACGACGACCATTTTCTCCAGGCGCTCAATTTCTGTATGCTTCTGCCGGGGCCGGAGGCCCAGCAGCTTGCCACCTACATAGGATGGCTGATGCACCGGGCATGGGGTGGCATAGCAGCCGGGGTGCTCTTTGTCCTTCCTTCAGTGTTTATTTTATGGGGGCTGTCGTGGCTCTATGCCGCATATGGGAATGTCCCATCCGTCTCGGCCTTTCTTTATGGGCTAAAGCCTGCTGTTGCAGCCATAGTTGCAGAGGCGGTAATCCGTATCGGGAAAAAGTCGCTGAAAAACGGGCTCCTTATTACCTTGGCCGCATTGGCCTTTGTCTCGATATATTTTCTGAAGGCCCCATTTCCACTAATCATCCTGCTGGCAGGTAGTATCGGCTATATCGGCGGCATGTATGCCCCGGCAATATTTTCCTCGGCAAAAAACAATAATAACGCCAAGGGGCCAAATCAAACGCTTATCGCTAGTCTATCGAGTAGTTCTCAGATAAAATCGAGCTGGGCCAGATCGCTGAAGGTCATAGCCGTATGCCTGACACTATGGTTCCTGCCCTTAGTCCTGATAGGGTTATGGCGCGGCTGGGATGACATTTTTATTGATATAGGTCTCTTGTTCAGCAAGGCGGCCCTGGTCACCTTCGGCGGAGCGTATTCAGTCCTTGCATACATAAGCCAGCAGGCTGTAGAACAATTCGGATGGCTCCAGCCGGAACAGATGATGGACGGACTTGGCCTTGCTGAGACGACCCCTGGACCGCTGATCATGGTAAACCAGTTTGTCGGATATGTTGCTGCATTTACACATGCAAAAGGACTTACACCTGGAGTCGCTGGCATTATCGGCGGATTGCTGACTACCTGGGTCACCTTTGTCCCGTCATTCCTGATGATATTCCTCTGCGCGCCGTATATAGAGATGCTCAGGGGTAACGTCAAAATAGGCTCTGCTCTCTCCGCAGTTACCGCTTCCGTGGTCGGCGTTGTTTTGAGTCTTGGCGTTAATTTCACCTATCACACACTCTTTCCGGAGCATACGGGATTAGACTGGTTTGCATTATTTGCCATGTTAATAGCTTTTGCCGGGATGCAGTTTTATAAATGGGGCATGATACCGGTGATCATCGGTTCAGCAGTGGCAGGCTTTGTATGGAAGGTGGTGTTATAAAAAATATGCAGCGCTTCGTGATGAATTAAACGGCTCTACCGATGCCGTAATTATAAACTCAGTGAGGTTTGAAATGTACTGCAAGAAAGTCATGTTTGGATTTTTTATGTTTATTGCGTCAAGTCTGATTGCATCAGGAGCAGTGCCTGCCTCGGCAAAGGACAAAACCCCGCTCCCCAGGGCGGAGATCAAAAATGCGGTCTCCACAGCCGGTGTGAAAGGTGCGCAGTACGTGGGCTCCAAGGCATGTAAGGAATGTCATCAGAAAGAATTTAGTGACTGGACCAGCACATGGCATGCGAATATGCACCGGGAGATTCAACCTTCAATCGTAAAAGCCGATTTCAACAACATTGAGATCACCTATCAGGATATGGAGATCGAAGGCCCGGACAAAAAAAAGGTCAGGATTTCCCCCTCCATCAGACTCTCAAAAGAGGACGGCAAGTTCACCTTTACGCTTATTGACAAGGATAATCCCTCGAATAATCAGACCTACCCCATAGTTTATGTGCTGGGCGGCAACTGGAATCAGCACTTTGAGGCGAAGGTCGGGGATATGTATTTTGCAACGCCCATGCGCTGGGAGGTTACCGACGGCCAGTGGTTTGCAAAACCGTTTAACGACTTCTGGTGGGCTGAGGACGGCACGCCTGACGGCAGACCCAGAAAACCGGAAGAGATGCCGAAGGCGCAGTCCGGCGACGCTAAGTGCGATGCCTGCCACACCACCGGATTTAAGGCGAGTAAAGACACGGCAACTGGCAAATGGGTCGGAGCAAAATCCGAACTCGGCATTGCATGTGAAAAATGCCACGGCCCCGGAAGCAACCATATTGCCGCTCCGGGCAAAGAGACTATAGTTAATCCGACAAGGCTAAATGCCCTTCAGCAAAACCAGCTCTGCGGGCAGTGCCATTCGCGCGTAACGAACACGTCCGAAAAAGACCTTGCTTTTCCGCAGGACTATTTCATCGGCAATACAGACCTGCACGATAGGGTTGAGTTCTGGACATATTCGACAAAACAGAAAAACTTCTGGCCGAATGAATTTTCAAGCAAGAACAGGCAGCAGTATAACGATATGCGGATGAGCAAACACTATGACGCAGGAATAACCTGCATAACCTGCCATGATATGCATTCGCCGAAAAAAGGCTATACACAGATACGCGGAGACAAAGACTCCCTATGCGTATCATGCCATACCGCAAATGCCCAAATATATAATGGAAGCGTTATGCAGCAGGCAGGCGTCTCATGCCCTGACTGCCATGCGGCAAAGATCGCCAACAGGTCCGGCGCTACGAAAAAAGCAAAAGAGCATTGGGACACGACATCCCATACCTTTAAGGTAGTAATGCCGCATACAGCGTCTGACTACAAGATGCGGTCAAGCTGCGACGCCTGCCATCAGGGCGGCACAAGGGACGACAAAGGCGCGTCAATGCTTAAACAACAGGCATTGGTTAAGAAAAAGATCGAGGCGGTAAAGACGGCATTGGCTGAATATGAAAAGAACGGCAAAAAGGCGCTGGAGCCGAGGGTGCTGCTCGACAAGGTAGTCCTTGACAGAAGCCTTGGCGCGCACAACCATCAAAAAGCAATGATGCTGCTGGATGATGCAATGAAAAGTCTCAAGAAATAGGAGGATGCGAAGCCGGACTCTTTCCTGCGCGGAAGGGTCCGGCTTAGTAACGAGACTGCTATTATGGTCTATAATAGCTATCCCAGCCGGTGCGGGAAATATCGTAAATGGAGGTAGGTATGAATTCTGCAGGAATGTGTCCCATTAAAGGAGAAAGGATTTTACTCGCAACAGACGGCTCCGTCTTCAGTGAAGGGGCTGTGAGGGAGGCTATAAGCTTTGCGAAAAAGTGTTCGAGCAAACTCTATGCAATGTCCGTCGTGGGAATAATCGCCGACGGCGAAACCTCGACACAAGAGGTTGAAGAAGCAATGGAGGCGGAGGCTCAAAAGCACCTAAACGCTGTGAAGGCCCAAGCTGCTATCGAAGGTTTGGAGTGCGAAGTCTTTATTTCTCACGGCGAGCCGCATCAAAGTATTGTTGAGGAAGCGGAAAACAAAAAGGCCGACATGATTTTCATAGGCAGACGGGGGACCAAAGGGCTGACAAAGCTTCTCGTGGGCGAAGTAGCCGCAAAGGTCATCGGACATGCCTCGTGCAAGGTCATCGTCGTACCTAAAGCCGCGGTCATAGGATACAGGAACATCCTTGTTGCCACTGACGGGTCCGGTCACAGCATTGCCGCTGTTGAAGAGACGGTAAAGATCGCAAAGAAATGCGGGAGTAGTGTCACAGCGCTTTCTTCCATCCGCTCAAATGACGAATTGGAAAAGGCGAAGGCAAATGTGAACAAGGTCATTGAAATGTGTCAAAGAGAAGGGGTTCCCGTGGAAGGCATAACGCCGACAGGCAGGTCTTACAATGTAATTGTCGAGACCGCGAGCGGCAGGGGCATTGATCTGATTGTCATGGGTATCCCTGTAAAAACGGCATTGGCAAAAATCTTTACCGGAAGCGCAACGGAACAGGTCTTAGGCAAGTCAGGGTGCGCTGTGCTGATAGTTAAAGGCGAAGACTCGCCGGCCACGGTGTGACGGAAAGTCAGCGTTTTGGAACTCAATAAAAATGGAGGTCAATAATGCCGCCTGTAGCGAAACATTTAAAGACAAGTAGTGATAGGACAGGGAAGGAGTATAGGGAGGTCCACGAATGGCTCGACAACGATCCGGAGAAAAAGGCCGAGCGTCACGACCTCACAAAGATTTATGAATACGGAAAAATGATCGAGGAGAAATACGGTGAGGAAGCGCGAGATGAATATATCCGCCACCTGCATGACGACGTAAAGGCAAAGTTCCAGCATATTCAGCAGGACCTGGAGAAAGCAACAGCGGACACCCTTGCCTACTTCGGGATCAAATAAGGAGAATTTATGACCTGCTCGATTGACGAATCAGATATTGCCTTGCTCATGAAAGCTGGAGTTTCCGAAGACGACATAACCCATTGCCGCAAAGTAGCGGAGAAGGCGCTCGAGATTGCACTAAGGACAGGGGCGAAACTGGACATGGAACTAGTGGGCAGGGGGGCGCTCTTCCATGACCTAGGCAAAGCGCAGACGCATGGCATGGAACACGGCATGATAGGGGCAGAGATAGGAAAAGACATGGACCTCCCCGCAGCGATAACGGGTATCATGGAAAAGCATATACGGGGCGGACTGAGCGAAGAGGAGGCGATAGAATTGGGTCTCCCGGTAAAAGATTACACGCTCAATAAAATGGAAGAGAAGATCGTCATCTACGCGGACAGGCTGGTAGACATCATTACGGACGGCATCGTGGACCTCGGCGGCAATGAGCGCGAGGCGGAGAAGAGGTTCGAGGAGATACTCAGGGAGAACAAAAAATACGGCAAGAATGAGAAGACCCTCGCACGATATCTCGGGTATCGCCGGGAGATACAGGCATTAATGAGAGAATGAAAATTAATCCCTTCACCCTCCTCTGCGCCACTGGCCTGCTGGCCATCTTCAGTTCCACCATCTCCAAGAGCCCTGTGCTGCCGCTCTTTGCCGTCCATCTCGGCGCCGGTCCCTCGGGCGTGGGCATGGTGGCCGCTGTCTCGGCCTTCACCGGCATTGTCATGAGCGTTCCCGCGGGCCTGCTCTCCGACCGGTGGGGACGAAGGCCCATGCTCCTTGCTGCTGCGCTGGTCTTCTCCACCGCGCCCTTTCTCTACCTGCTCGTAACAAGCGTCTGGCAACTCGCCATAGTACGCCTCTACCACGGGCTCGCCACCGCCATCTTCGTCCCGGTGGCAATGGCAACTGTCACCGATCTCTTCCACAGCGAAAGAGGCGAAAAGATCGGCTGGTTTTCCACCGCGACCCTTGCAGGCAGGTTCATGGCCCCTCTTGCGGGAGGCAGCCTCATCGGCCTGTCGGTACTTGCTCCGGAGGTGGGATACAGGACGGTCTACCTGGTATGCGGTATAGCGGGTATCCTCGCCCTCCTCCTTGCGCTGAAAATTCCGGAACCCGAGGAGAGGACACTAAAAACCCGGAAATGGAGCGAAACGTGGACTTCTTTCAAAGCGGTGATTACGCACCGGGGGATCATTATTACCAGCGCGGTGGAAGCCTCTATTCTTTTTGCATACGGGACCTTCGAGACCTTCCTGCCCCTTTATGCCATTGGAAAAGGGCTCTCAGCCTATGAGGTCGGCATATTCCTTTCTTCACAAATAATCACCCTTGCGCTGACAAAACCGGTGATGGGAAGGTTTTCGGACAGGCATGGCAGACAACCGCAGATAGTGGCGGGCGGACTCATCGGGGCGCTCTGCATCGCGGGGTTCTCTTTTTTTTCGTCCTTTCTTCCCCTTCTGGCCCTCAGCATCGCCTTCGGCCTTAGCCTCTCAATTGTGACTTCCGCGACATCAGCTCTTATTGCGGACATGAGCAGGCAGGAGGGACGGGGCTCTGCAATGGGCATGCTGGGCTCCATCATGGACATCGGCCATACAACGGGCCCATTGGCAGCGGGAATAGTGGCAAGCCGTTTCGGCTTCGGCGCCGCCTTCACCGGGGCGGCCCTGGTGCTGGTGACCGTAACACTGTCGTTCAGAATGACAATCAAAGCCTTGAAATAAAGCCAATACGCCCCTGCGAAATGGCTCCCTCAAAAAAGTCTTCCGCTATTCTTTCGTTATGGTGTATTTCCCGTTTTCAAATTCTATCTTCGCGTTGAGAAAACGCACTTTGTAACCCGCATCCTTAAGTATATTGTAGCCCATCTCAGCGCGCACACCGGTGACGCAGTGGGTAATGATTTCCTTGTCCTTCGGTATCTCGGACAGCCTCGCCTTCAGTTCGGCCAGCGGCACGTTCTTTGAGCCGGGGAATATGCCGTCCTCGGCCTCGTCGGCATCTCTCAGATCAACAATGAGTTTGTCGGCGGGCTTTGTCTCCAGCACCTTCCTGAATTCATCAAAGGATATTTCTCCGGGACCAGGTTTCGCCGCATAAACGATCTTGGTGGGGATGTCCTTGTTGGCCACCACCAGCCCGTTCACTTTTTTCCAGGCTTCCATGCCGCCTTCGAGTACGGAGACATTGGGATACCCCCAACTCCTTACTATCGTGAACTCGTCGGCTACCGTCTGTGTATCGTTGGCGTACAGGATTATGGGGGCTGATTTGTCGGAGGGGAACCTGTCCTTTGCCTGGGGAATGTCCTTTTCAGCAATGGAGACAGCCCCGGCGATATGCCCTTTCTTAGCCTCATCCGCCGCCCTTAAATCCACGAGGACAAAGGGAATTCCTTTCTCCATTGTGTCCTTGAGGTAATACGACGATGAGAGCACCAGGTTCCCCGCCTTTTTCCAGCCGGGCATGCCGTCAATAAAGACCTTCACCTTTGTATGGCCTGCCTGTTCCGCCTTCCTGGCAGAGGAGGTGCTGAGTCTGCAGGTAGGCCCTGCACAGTAGAAAACAATCAGCCTGTCTTTTTCCTTCGGCAGCCTGTCCTTCAGTTTTTCGAACTCGGCATCGAAGATAGTTATAGCGCCGGGGATGTGGCCCTCGGAATATTTACCCGCAGGCCGTGAATCCACAAGCACGAAATTGCCCTTTTCCGGCCCCATTGCCGCCAGTCTTGTCATTTCCTCGACAGACACAAGTTTTTCCGGGGCGATCTTTACCGGGGTCTTCACCGAAACGCTGACGGCATAAAGTTCCCCGTTCTTGTCGATGGTGGTTATTGCAATCTCTTTTTCTCTCGGTATCTTACTCCACTTCTCGGCTCCGGTGAGCTTTGTGTCCTCGCCGAATTTCACCAGCCATGGCGCGCCGGTATTGACCTGAATGGTTTTCGCATTCCAGGAAAGACCTGCCAGGTTCCCTCTCAGCACCTTCTCGGCAGGCGTATGGCATCCCGACAGGGCGCAGGATTTTGCCATGGTCGGCTTCTGCTCGGCGCTGCCCCGGGCACCGGTAAAAAGCAGCCCGGCAAAGGCTAGGGCGATGACCGCACAAACTATGCTCCTCTTGCCCATAAAACCCCCTTCTCATTAAATATCGTCCCGACCAGACCGGGACTCTTTCTATAGTTTATATATTACTTAATTCTCCGACCATTATGTTAGCTACAATGCCGCATTTTTTTCAACTGAAACCAAACGGGTTGTAACGGGTAATTTTAACATGGGGTTCATTATTTTGGAAAACCACGCGGCTCTATTGCTGCCCGGCACACCAGGACCCGGCTTACCGGCCGGCAAGGTTTATTGGTGTATTTTGGCTGACTATGCTTGACAAGAACAAAAACAATATTGTAAAAAGTAAGCGAACAGATTATATATGGCGGCCTTGATAAAGTCGTCCGGAGGTGCTTATTTCTACCAGGAAGAGTGCATTTTATAACACGATTAATGTGCAGGCGGCCATAATATGACGCACTCCCGATTTTTCAGACTATCTCTGTTTCTTCCTTTTCTTCTGTGGTGCCTCTTTCTGTCCGGTTACTCGTTAATGAACGGCCTGGGCGCCGGCTTTGTCCTGAAAAATTTGTATACGTCATCTCCTGTATTTGTTCCCTATATCATTTATTCAGCGGTAATATGGAAACTTGCGGGCAACAGGTCTTACAGTCACCTGATTCTCATAGCGTCCATCGCGCCGGTTTTCTGGGGGATCTTTTATACACTTTCCCACATGCTTCTGTTTTATATTAAAGACCGGATGATAGATGGATTTCTTGTCCTCTGCATTATGACTTTCTGGGCAACCGTGGTAGGATACCTGATTGAAATAATTCCGCTTATTATTCTCGTGGCATTCAGAAACGATTTCAAACAGGCCGACTGTGAAAAAAGCATTGAGGCATAAAGAGCAGGGTCATTTCATAGTTCGGCCATAGTCGGGCTCCTCCATTAGGAAGTATACCAATATCGCCCAGGCAATTCGGAGCTATGCGGCTAAACAGCATCTCATTCTTATCGGTATCTGAACGTCCCATCCATACTATTAAAGGGGGTTCATTTGGACAGTCTGGTTTATAGTGACAACGTTTACAGAACAAGTTCCCGCAAGGTCCCTTTTCTGCCAAAGCTCTTCCCCTCCCTGTTTTTTTATCCCCACCTGGTTTCCGTTGTTGCCCGGGGAAGCCGCATGGCAAAACGCGCCCATTACGGCACTTTCGAATGGGCGCAGAGCAGTCTTGCGGTCATGCGCGCCCTCGAAGGCGTAGGCGTGGATATAGAAATAACCGGCATCGATGCCTTTACCACGCTGCAAGGTCCCTGCGTCTTCGTCTCAAATCACATGAGCACGCTGGAAACCTTTGTCCTCCCCTGCATCATCGCCCAATTCAGGGATGTCACCTTTGTGGTAAAGCAGAGCCTCCTGGACTATCCGGTGTTCAGGTATGTGATGCGTTCGCGCGACCCCATTGCCGTGGGCCGCACCAATCCCCGCGAAGACCTGAAAACCGTAATGGAAGGCGGCATCGAGAGGCTAAAAGCCGGGCGCTCTCTTGTCATCTTTCCCCAGACCACGCGTATGGACACTTTCGATCCCGCTGCCTTCAATACCATCGCCATCAAGCTCGCCAAAAGGGCCGGGGTCCCGGTGGTACCCGTTGCGCTCAAGACTAATGCATGGGGGAACGGCAAGCTCATCAAAGATTTCGGCGTAATAGATCCCACCCGCCGCGTACATTTCGCCTTTGGAAAACCGATGATGATCAAGGACCGCGGCAACGAAGAACATCAGGCCATTATCGGGTTCATCACTGAAAAATTAAAGAAATGGGAGAATACGTAAGACACGAACACAGGTTTCCTAAACCTGGGGCCAGAGGTTAGAATCCTATAGGAGGGCACCCGATGTTTAAAATATAAATATCCAGTCTGATATAATATTTTTACTATAATGAGGAACCAGTTGATAGAGGCTCACGAAGTTAAGGTATATATAGACACCAACATACTTTCTAATCTTCTCGCTAAAGAAATCAGTAATGATAACTTAGAAGCATTAGATAAAATATGTGATTATGAAAATCTGTTGTTTGTCACCTCACAAAAGACTTTAGATGAATTTATGAACACTAGTGAGCCTGTAATACGCATATCTTTAAAAACTTTATATAAAATTATTAACAAAATACCCTTAGAAAAACTTTTCCACGAGTCACCCGCTGTTATAGGAAACTGTTGTGTCGGTGATGCATGTTTGGGAGGTGGGGTCACCTCTGAAGACCCTTTATTTCGCAAACTGAAAGTTATCTTTGATAGTAACGATGCAGAACATATTTTTCATTCCATCAAGGATAATTGCCATTACTTCTTGACATTAGACGAGAAATCGATTTTGAACAGAATCAGTACGCATGCTGAAATCCTTCAACAAGTATGCCCTAACATGACTTTTGTTAACCCTACTTTGTTATTAGAACTTTTACTTCAAAAGGGATAAGCCGCACCTCATGGAGGTGTCAAGTATTTTTTTGACGGCAATCATAATAAGGGAGTATCACCTAAGCATCGTAGCCACATCGCCATACTACCACGGAATGCCTTGTTTTACTAGAAAGTCCTGTGCAATTTTATTGCCTAATTTTGCCGCCACTTTTACGTCCTTAATACCCTGTTGTCTGTTGCCTAAATTTGTAATATGCATTACCCCGAACAAAAAATGCCCTCGCAAAGTCAGGCTCAATTTTAATGGCTTGGGTGCAATCTTTAAAGGATTGCAGCGAAAGAAAGCAAGACTAAAGCACGTTTCATAAATCCCCCCCCAGATGAAGACTATGGCTGGAATTTACTGTTTTTCTTCATTTCTGTCAAGGTAAAATTCACTAATTTGTTCATGATTTCTAAACAGCCTCGTTAAATGCTAAAATAGCGCAGGAGGTTTCATTATGGCGACAACATTAAAAATGGACAAAGACGACGCATTGATAGTGAAGGAGAGTCTTGAGCTTGAAAGGAACATCATGAAGCTCAGTCTTCTGGAATATAAAAAGATACTGAAGGACCTTGAAAAGAAGCACAAGATGACCACTAAAACGTTCTTGCAGAAATTCAACTCGGGCGCATTGGGAGATGACGGAGAATGGTTTGATTGGCTCTTTGCATCTAAAGCTTGTGAGCATGTCAAAGACAGGTTGCATAGAATAGCTGCAATAGTCTGATGATACAGTCTTACTTCAACAAAGTCCGTAACAAGCTCAAAGAAATTTCCCCCCTTATACAAACCGACACTTCAACCTTTGAAATGGTTTCCGCCGACATGGGCACTCTGAGAGGCAGAATAGCCTTCATAGATGGTTCTGCACTGGATTTCAGAGAGCTGTTGTCAACAAACGAACACGATTACAGATTTCACTGGATGGACGCCTCAAACAAACTGATAATCCGCTGGGACACGGTGCCGCATTATAAAGACCTCGAAAACTTTCCGTACCACAGACATCTATCAAGGAGTGTTTCCAGTTCCGAAGAAATGGATTTCATAGCCGTGCTGGATTATATAAAGCAGGGAATTGTTTTTAAACGCCTCGGACGTAAGTGATGCAGCAAGATTCTCAGAAAGTTGGGCCAGCCGAGAGGAAAAAACACTGTGACAAAACTGTTCTCAAGGTAGAGGCTTTTTCTATTATTTTGACCTCCTAATACAGGGGCAGAGGTTGTTGATAACGCCCTGATTTTGACAAACAACAGGGTGTTGTGATAAATTTTGACGTTAAAGTTCAGGGGGAGTATATGAAACATACGAAGTCAGCCGCTCTATTTCAAAAGGCCGTCGGTCTAATGCCGGGCGGGGTAAACAGTCCTGTCAGGGCTTTTAAGGCCGTGGGAGGCTCTCCGCTTTTCATCCGCAGCGCAAAAGGCTCCAAAATCCGCGATGTGGACGGCAACGAATATATAGATTACGTCCTCTCGTGGGGGCCCATGATCGCCGGACATTGTCATCCGGCCGTGGTGAAGGCGGTCAAGGCGGCAATAGACAGGGGCACAAGCTTCGGCGCTCCCACCCCTCTTGAGATCGAACTCGCGCAGATGGTCATGAAAGTCTATCCCTCCATCCAAAAGATCCGCATGGTCAACTCCGGCACCGAGGCCACCATGAGCGCCATCAGGGTGGCCAGGGGCTTTACGGGTCGTGACATGATCGTGAAGTTCGAGGGCTGCTATCACGGCCATGCAGACGGGCTTCTGGTGAAAGCGGGTTCCGGCGCCATGACCTTCGGTGTGCCCGACAGTCCCGGAGTTCCCAGGTCATACGCGAAGAACACCCTTACCCTTCCCTACAACGATACAAAGGCCCTCAAGGCCCTGCTCGCAAAAAAGGGCGCGAAAATCGCCTGTGTTATCGTGGAGCCCGTGGTGGGGAACATCGGCTGTGTACTGCCGAAGCAGGGCTTCCTTGAAACATTGAGGAGAGAAACTAAAAAATACGGCATCGTCCTCATCTTCGACGAAGTGATGACCGGCTTCAGGGTCTCCTTCGGCGGGGCGCAGGCATACTACGGGATCAAGCCCGATATGACCTGCCTCGGCAAGGTCATCGGCGGCGGACTGCCCGTGGGCGCATACGGCGGCAGAAAAGAGATCATGGCCGTCATTTCGCCGGAAGGCCCGGTATACCAGGCCGGAACTTTATCGGGAAACCCCATTGCCATGACAGCAGGCATCGAGACCATGAAACTCCTCTCGAAAAAGGGGGTCTATGAGAAACTCGAGCATACCATGCAGCAGCTTGAGGAGGGCCTGAAGGACGCGGCAAAGAAGGCGGGCGTCACAACCAGGTTCTACAGGGCCGGCACCATGTTCTGCACCTACTTCACCGGCACGGAGGTGGTCGATTACGCCACGGCAAAGACCTCCGACACGGAAAAGTTCGCGCGCTTCTTCAGGGGCATGCTGGAGAGCGGGATAAATATTGCCCCGTCGCAGTTCGAAGCCGGGTTTATTTCCCTGGCCCATACAAAAACCGATATAGATAAAACTATAGGATCTGCCTATAATGTACTGAAGGGTTTATAATGGTCTGTCTCTTGTACGTTAACTCCAACGAAGCGACAAAAGGGCCGTGGAGTTTGGAAAGCTATATTTTCATGGGAGGTTGTGTATATGTTTAATCCATTAAAGTTGTTTGACAAGCTGGTTACGTGGTACTCCGAAAAAATTTCCCGGAAAGCCCGGATAATGATCTCGGTTTTTGTCCTGTTGTTTTGTGTAGGGGTGCTCTTTACCGCCTACAAAATCAACGATTATTTTGAGAACAACCCCAATGCCTGCTCTACATGCCATGTTCATCCCGATGCCAACAAGGCTTGGGCCGTAAGCGTGCACAGGAGCATTAACTGTCATGAGTGTCATCATTCGACAAAGCAGGAGCAGATGGTACAGATGTACAAGTTTGTTTTCCTGGGCCAGAAAACCGTCAATCCGCGTCATGGTGAGGTTATCGTGCCCTGGAAACTCTGTTTTTCCTGTCACTGGGACAAAAACCCCAAATACCCCAATGCCCCGAATATAAGCAGTTCGAGATATCATGCGAAACATGTATTCAATGAGAAGATCGAGTGTACGAAATGCCATGGATACAAGACCCATAAATTCAGCCTCGAGGAAAGGTACTGCGTAACGTGCCACAAGGACAAAGAGATCCATCAGCACATGGCCGCCAAGAAAGACAGTGAGCAATGCGCCCCCATGGAAAGTTTCGCCTGTATGAACTGTCATACGGACCGTACCAGGGACCTGAAACCCGAGAGGAAAAAATGCCTGTATTGCCATGGCGGCGAAGATGTCAGGAAGGAACTGACTGCCGGCGGAACTATCGATGTAAAGCATTTCCAGCCGTCACCGGAGGTGGTCAAGAGGGCGATAAAGATCAATGTTCCTGCCAACGCGCCTATGCAGTTCAACTGCTATGAGTGCCATAACCCTCACAAAAAACTGAAGCCGGACGCAAAGGACTGCCTTTCAAAATGCCACACTACAGTCCCGAGTGTGGGCAAGCACGAAGTGCATATCAAGATGATGAATATGAAATGCATTGATTGCCATAAGGTCCATGTATGGAAAGTGACCGAGGCCCAGGCAAAGAAGGACTGTATAAAGTGCCATGAATATAAAGATCCCAAGAAATTCATCGGCTCATAGATGGAGGGAATGAGATGAAGAACCATGTCTTTAGGCCGCTCATTGTTGTCATTGGGCTGGTGATGATTGTGCTGTTTATCAGGCTGTTTGTTGTGCCGAAGGATTTCGGCGTCGGTGAAAGGGGCTATATGTACGGCTGGCACCGCAAAAGCAGTGAGGATGACTGGAAGGCGTTCAAGGTAAAGTATCAGTTTTCTCCTGACTACTGCAAGGACTGTCACAGCGCCAATTATGACACTATCATGAAGTCTCCTCACGCCGTCATAAAATGTGAGAACTGCCACGGTCCTGCCCTTGACCATCCATCCGACCCGCTGAAACTGAGTGTTGACAAGAGCAGGGAGCAATGCCTGAGATGTCATTTCCCTCTTCCCTATCCGACCAGCGGCAGGTCCGCTATCAGGGGGGTGGACCCTGAAAAGCATAATCCTGGCGTTGAGTGCGTCATGTGCCATAACCCGCACAAGCCGGGTCTGGGAGGGATGAAATGATAACGAGAAGAAACCTTTTGGAAATAGCGCTGAAAGGAACGGCGGGCCTGGCGTTGTCCGCCGCAGCCTTCGAACTGGCAGATCCCAAAAAACTTTTTGCCGACATCATGTCGGACAAGGCCAAGGTAAGGTGGGTGTTCCTTGTGGACACTTACAAGTGCGTAGGGTGCGGCTTCTGCGTCAAAGCGTGTAAAACGGAAAACGAGATCCCTTACGATGCCAACGTTACAAGGACCTGGGTCGAGAGATACGTTCAGACAAAGGACGGAAAGGTTTTTGCCGACACTCCCAAGGGTGGGCGGGACGGTTTTATAACAGAGAAGATAGCCCTCGGAAGCGGGCAGTTCAAAGACATTAAGAAAGAGGACATTACAAAGGCCTTCTTCGTCCCAAAACTCTGCAACCAGTGTGAGAACCCGTCTTGCGTGCAGGTGTGTCCTGTAGGGGCCACCTACCAGGCCCCCGACGGGGTCGTCCTTGTGGACAGGACCTGGTGCATCGGCTGCGGCTACTGCATCATGGCATGCCCTTATGGTGTGCGCTTCTTTCATCCCAAATACCATACCGCCGAGAAATGCAATTTCTGCTATCACCGGATCAACAAGGGGATGAAAACCGCGTGCGTCGGCGCCTGTCCTTTTGGAGCAAGGATGATAGGGAACCTGAAAAACCCTGATGACCCCGTTACGAAAGTCATCATGAACGAAAGGGTTTCGGTACTTAAGGAAGAGTTTGGAACAAAACCCCAGGTTTATTATATCGGCCTGGATAAGGAGGTGAAATAATCATGGTACATGGAGAAATTTGGACTCTTAAGGAGTTGTTCACCTATCCGAATGAATACATATACTGGAGCTTACAGATCGTGATGTACCCCTTTATGACCGGACTTGTTGCAGGCGCTTTTGTCCTTTCTTCCCTATATCATGTGTTTGGGATAAAAGAACTGAAGGAGATTGCCCGTTTTGCTCTTGTTTTCTCATTTGCTCTCCTTTTTGCCGCCCCCATGCCGATAGTCCTTCATCTTCAATTCCCCTTAAGGGGCACGATGATCTTTATGACCCCGCACTTTACCTCTGCCATCGCCGCCTTCGGCATTGTTTTTTCAGCCTATGGGGCGATTGTGGCGTCGGAACTCTGGTTTCTTTACAGGCGGCATTTTGTAGAGGTTGCCCAGCCCCTCAAGGACAAACAGGACAAGAGCCTGCTCGAATGGCTCAAGTTTATCGTCTTCTGTTCATTGACTCTCGGGGTATACGATATCAGCGAGGAATCATTGAAGAGAGATGAAAAAGCCATAAAGATTCTAGCGGGCATAGGAATCCCGGTCGCCTGCTTTTTGCACGGGTATGCGGGGTTTATTTTCGGCTCTGTCAAGGCCAACGCCTTGTGGATGACCCCTCTCATGCCGGTTATCTTCATAATGTCGGCTATCGTGTCGGGGATCGCCCTCTGTATGATTACGTACATAGGGGTCATGGAGGCAAATAAGTTCAGTGCGGCGCGTCAGGCGACGAATACGTATTCGCGCACAGGTTTCCGGTCGAAGGAAGAGATCGGCGGCGCCGAGATCCATGTAATCAGGATGACCTCGAAATATCTCGTCTTTTTCCTGATATCCGCCATAAGCCTTGAGCTTTTAGACCTTATTTTCAGGGGATATACCGCGGTCAAATCATGGGATGTGCTTAGAAGCGTCATATACGGCAGGGATTTTGTCAGCATATTCATCCTGCAGTATGCTATAGGGAACCTTGTGCCGTTCATTCTTTTCCTGATACCCGGCCTGACCATAAGAAGGGCTGTGATAGGCTGCCTTCTGGTGCTTTTCGGGGTCTTTATGATGAGATATAATGTCGTTATAGGCGGGCAGGCCTTCTCACTTACCTTTGCGGGATATATGCATTATCTTATACCGGTAATCCCCCATAACTGGGAAACCTTCAAGGAAGGGGTCGTCGGGGCCTTAGGCATATTCATCATGCCCTTTGTGCTGTTCTGGATATTCATGAAGATATTCCCTGTTTTCGAAATCAAAGAATCACACTGACCATCCTGAGGTCCTCGGCACGTGAGGCAGGCATGTCCTGCCTCACTTTTTTGCAGGCAGTTTTACCCTGCCTGCTTTCTTCCCTATGTGCAGCCGCATTAACTACCACCGCCTGATGTGGGACAATTTTGGACGCCATTAAGTCCCATAGTGGGCCATTATTGCCCCAAATGGTGCGGAAAGTGATTCCATTCAAATCAAGTGGTTATTTATAGGCATGGATATTGCTTTTTGGGGTAATTATACAATAATGCATAGTATTAACCGGACCTTTCTATTTTGGTAAGAATAGGACCTTTCTATTTTGGCTTGACACAGCATTCAATCAAAGTTAATATGAGTCACTTATTAATTTTTTTTAATACATTTCCGAGGAGGGCTGACGAGCTATATGGGTTATTCGAAAGTTTTTTTCCAGTTGATTATAGTACTTACCCTGTCCTGCTTTTCCCTGGGTTCGGCCTTGGCTGAACCCGCCCAGGAAGTGCAAAAAAAGTTCCTGGTCCCCCCTCCTCCCCTTTCACCCGGGATTTTCCCCTGCTCACAGTGCCACCAGTTCCTGCCTGCCAACAAAAAACCGCGCAAACTCGAACAGATGCATCAGGAAATCACCCTGAAACATTTGCCCGGCGGGTGGTGTCTGGACTGTCACAATCCGGACAACAGGGACACCTTCAGACTGGCAAACGGAAAGCTGGTCAGCTTCGAGGAATCTTATTATCTCTGCGCTCAATGCCACGGCATAATATTCCGGGAATGGAAGGCCGGCTTGCACGGCAAACGGACAGGGATGTGGAACGGGGAAAAACAATACAGGCTCTGTGTACACTGTCACTACCCACACGATCCGATATTCAAGCCGCTAAAACCCATGCCAGCACCGATAAGGCCGGCTGACATTAAATAGACAAAAGAGGGACCCATGGAAAAAACAGACAAAGAGTTACGTGAAGCGGCAATAAACCGCAGGACTTTTTTAAAGGGCGCCACCCTGGGGCTGGCCGCCACGGCGCTTCCCCTGAACAAGGCTGAGGCAAGTTTCTGGGACGCTTTTTTTCAGAAGCATTTCACGGAAATGAACGACGCTGAGATAAAGAAAGTCCTCGGGCGTCTGGAAAAAGAGTACGAACAGAAATACAATATAGCCGTCAAGGTGGGCGCCGAGAAGGCCATGCCCGGCGTTCTCTTCGGCTACGGCCTGGACCTTTCCCGCTGCATCGGCTGCAGGAGATGTGTCTATGCGTGCGTTGACGAAAACAACCAGTCGAAAGATCCCCAGGTCCAATGGATAACGGTGCTCAGGTTCAAAAAAGGCGACAAATGGATCGACCTTGAGGGTTCGGAGAAGTACTACAACCCGCAGGAAGTGCCCGAACCCGGCTATTTCTATATGCCTGTCCAGTGCCAGCAGTGCGAAAATCCTCCGTGCGTGAAGGCCTGTCCGACACAGGCAACCTGGAAGGAACCCGACGGCATTGTGGTCGTGGATTACAATTGGTGCATCGGCTGCAGGTACTGCATGGCCGCGTGTCCTTACGGCGCACGGCGCTTCAACTGGGCGGCCCCCAAGAGAAAGCCCGGAGAAATCAATCCCAACACTCACTATCTGGGAAATCGCCCGCGCTACAAAGGCGTTGTCGAGAAATGCACCTTCTGTGTCCAGAGGACACGGAATGGAAAATATCCTGCCTGTGTCGAGGCCTGCCCTGTGGGGGCGAGAAAGTTCGGGAACCTGCTCGACCCCAACAGCGAGATACGCTATGCCATAGAGCACAAGAGGGTCTTCAGACTCAAGGAAGACCTGAATACGAACCCAAAGTTTTACTACTTCTTCGCATACGGGAATTAGGAGGGACACATATGACGACCGACTTAATAAAATATTTCTTTCTTGCCCTGTGGCAGGTTTTTAGGGGGGACAAAAAGTACTATCTGTGGCTTGCATTCCTCTCGATTTTCGTCTTTCTCGGGCTCTACGCCTATATCGAACAGGCGAACAGGGGACTCATAGCAACGTCTATGAGGGACCAGGTTTCATGGGGGTTCTATATCTCGAATTTCACCTTTCTAGTCGGGGTCGCGGCCGCGGCCGTACTGCTCGTTGTTCCGGCCTACATGTATCATTTCAAGCCCATAAAGGAGATAGTGCTGTTCGGCGAACTGCTGGCGATATCCGCTATCACCATGTGCATCCTCTTCATCATGGTGGATATGGGCCAGCCGCTGAGGGTATGGCACATCCTTCCTTTTATCGGCAAGATGAATTTCCCCCGGTCCTTGCTGGCATGGGACGTTATTGTGCTCAACGGCTACCTTGCCATCAATACCCTTATCGTCTTTTACTCCTTGTACCGGCTCTCCCAAGGGAAGGAATTGAACATGGCCTGCATAGGCCCGCTCATCCTGCTCTCCATTCCCTGGGCCGTCAGCATTCATACTGTAACCGCGTTCCTCTATAATGGCCTCTCCTCACGACCCTTTTGGAACGCCTCGATCCTTGCTCCGCGATTTCTCGCCTCGGCCTTCTGTTCAGGGCCGGCCCTTATCATTATCATCTTCCAGATTATAAGAAAACTTACGAAAGTGGTTATAGATGACCGCGCCATTTTCAAGATTTCAGAGCTGATTGCCTACGCTATAGGCCTGAACCTGTTCCTCCTCTCCGCGGAGTTATTCAAGGAGTTCTATTCGGGGAGCATACACAGCTATCCCATGGAGTATCTGTACTTCGGGCTTCATGGAAAGACGGGCGTTGTGCCCTGGATATGGACCGCAACAGCATTAAATATCACCGCCTTTTTCCTCTTCCTATTTCCCAGGACCAGAGAGAATTTTAAGACCCTGAACCTCGCGTGTCTGTTCGTGATCATAGGCGTGTATATCGAGAAAGGCCTTGGTCTCGTTGTACCCGGCTTTGTTCCCGACACTCTCGGGGAGATCTATGAGTATTTCCCCAACAGGCTGGAGATAATGGTGAGCATGGGGATATGGGCAGTTGGAGCGATACTGTATACATTGCTGCTCAAGTTCTCGATCCCGATTTATACAGGGCAGATAAGGTTTGGAACGCCTGAACCGAAAGAATAGGGGCTGCTTTTTCAGTGACGGCCTGAGATAATAGAGACTACATTGCACGGCACGCAGGAATAACCATGCAGGCATCAAGGAAAGAACCTGAGAAGAGTATGCTTGTCCAGTTACTGGAACTGAGCGGTATAGGCATTCAGCTGGTTGCCTCCACCTTTGCGGGCCTGTTCATCGGCTACTGGCTCGACAAATGGCTCGGGACGTCTCCCTACCTGACCCTGATATTCCTGCTTTTTGGTATTATTTCGGGGTTCGTGAACCTGGTAAGGCTCTCGCAAAAGACTGAAAGACGCGAGACTGGAAATAATGATAAATAGAATTACCAGAAAGACCGCCTTTGTGCTCGTACCCCTTGCCCTTGCCTCTGCGCCCTTTACCGAATGGCGCTTCCCTGTGAGTATTCTCATGGGCGGGGCAATAGGCGCGGTCAATATTAAAGGGCTTGCCTGGAGCGTAGATGCGGTGCTGGGAACGGACAAGGCGCAGGCGAAAATGACGGTGCTGGGCATATTTCGTTTCATGATCCTCTCACTGGTCCTGGTAGCACTTGCAGGACTGAATATGCTGAACATATGGGGACTATTCATTGGCCTTACGGCTGTCCTCGTTATAACTGTCAGAGAGGGCCTGCTCGCCTCACGCAAGGAAGACAGCAATAGTCAGTTTTGACACTTTTATAACAGGAGGGCTACTATCATGATGCGGCTTGATTTCACGAATTTGCTGCAAGACTCAATCGGTGGGAACGGACTTTCCACGGAAGACTTCAAAGGCATCGGCAGCAGCGTGCTCACCGACGTAGTTTTGAAAAAACGCGCCGGCCTCGACTTCCTCGACCTCCCCTCCTCAGACATTTCCGCCATACGTGAGATGGGAAAATTCGCAGGCAAATTCGAGAACTTCATAATCCTGGGAATAGGCGGCTCAGCTCTGGGCCCTCGCTCCATCCTTGAAGCCATGAGTCCCTTTCACAACCTGAGGAGAAAACCGCGGGTCTTAATCTACGACAACGTGGACCCCATGACCCTGCATTCCATTCTGGACATCGCGGACCTGAAGAAGTCCGCGATCAACATTATCACCAAATCCGGCAGCACGGCGGAAACCATCGCTTCATTCATGATACTCTGGCGGAAACTGGAGGATCAGTCACTCAGACCCGAGGACCATATCATCATCACCACCGATCCGGAAAAAGGCAATATGAGGAAGATCGTGCAGGAGCACGGCCTAAGGTCCCTCTCCGTGCCTTCGGGCGTGGGTGGCAGGTATTCAGTCATGAGCGCCGTTGGTCTGCTGCTTGCGGAGACCGTGGGGGTAGACTCAAGGGAAATCCTGCGAGGCGCATCCGACATCCACAAAGTGTGCATGGAGCCCGATGTACTGAAAAATCCCCTCCACCTTTTCTCAGCAGGTATGTATCTTATGCAGAAACTGAAGGGCAGAAGCAACACGGTCATGTTCCCTTATGTAGACCGCCTGAAATCTTTCTCTGAATGGTTCTGCCAGTTATGGGCGGAGAGTCTCGGCAAAGACGGCAAAGGGTTGACCCCTTATCCCTCTGTCGGCACCACTGACCAGCATTCGCAATTGCAGTTATGGATGCAGGGACCGCAGGACAAGGTGGTGGTCTTTATTTCGGTGGACGATTACGAGACCGATTTCAAGATACCGGAGGTCTTTCAGTCCATGGAGGGAATCGCTTATCTCTCGGGCCATTCCCTCGCCGAACTGATAAAGCTCGAGCAGGAGGCGTCTGAAATCGCCCTTGCGAAGAACAAACGTCCCAGCATTACCATAAAGTTGCCGAAGGTGGACGCCTATTACCTAGGCCAGCTCTTCCATTTCTTCGAGATGGCCACGGCGGTCACCGGCCTTCTCATAGGCATCAATCCCTTTGACCAGCCGGGAGTTGAGGAAGGCAAGAACCTCACCTACGGCATGATGGGCAAGCACGGATACGAAGAGAAAAAGAAGGAATTCGAGGACTACCGGAAAGGGAAGAAGTTCATTCTGTAACATATACGAGCAGGGGCAACCCTGTGTGGTTGCACTGCCCCCAGGCGCTTACCGCGGGTGGCTCTTGCGCCAGTAACGGGGCGCTTCGGTGAGCCCCCCTTCTTTCCAGAAGCCGTATTTTCTGGCCTTTGCCCTTTTTTGAGCATCGGCAAAGCGTTCAACATATTTCACATTAGGCGCAAAGGTATAGGGGACAGCCATCCCGGCTTCCACCTGTCGCTCGTTGAGCATCCTGCCGTCACGTCCCCACAGGTATCCGAGGAGTCTGCCGTACTTGTCCCGCCGATCAATATCGTACTCCACCTCCACGACCCAGTTGCTCTTGCTGAGAAGTTTTTTCAGATGACATTTCGACCGCCGGCCCCACGGCTCCTGCCTGAGTTCCGGCGCGTCGATGCCGATCAGACGCACGCGCTCCGTCTTGAGGGGAATCCCCGCAAAGCTCTTCGCGCGTATGGTGACAGTATCGCCGTCATTCACCTCGGTGACGCGGAACAGGGAACCGTAAGCAGCATGCGCCGGGGGAAACACAAAGAAGAGAGGCAAAATAATTACAGTAATTGCGGTATAATAAAAATGTCTCATGGGGGATATTGTACCACAAAAAAGGATCTATGGCATTATTGGCGCATTATCGTCTCCTTGCCGCCCCATAGAGTTTTAGGGAGCATGCATGAAAAATATTGTCCTGACAGGCTTCATGGGAACGGGAAAAACTGAATTGGGGAAAATCCTCTCGAAAAAGCTGGACTGCGTGCTGGTGGATGTGGACAATGAGCTCGAAAAAGAAGAGGGCATGACAATATCGGAAATTTTCAGACAGCACGGTGAGCCCGGCTTCAGGGAGAGGGAAACAGCCATGATACGGACTATCGCCGAAAGGGAGAGGGTGGTGGTATCCACCGGCGGGGGCGCTGTGCTCAGGCAGGAAAACATGGATGCGCTGCGAGAAAAAGGTGTCATCGTCTGCCTTACCGCGCGACCGGAGACCGTCCTGCACCGCACACGCGGCAGCAAGGACAGACCCCTCCTGCAGGTTGAAGATCCTCTCGGCAAAATCCGGGAACTCATGGAATTCAGAAAGCCCTTTTATGAGAAAGCCGATATGGTCATAAATACGGACGGCAAGACCCCGCTCCAGGTTGCTGAAGAAATCATTGGGGGAATAAACAAAAAATCGTAGGGGCGCTCCGTAAGGGGTTGCCCGAATCGTGGAGGAAACAGGAAAGATTATGGAAACGGTACGCGTTGAGTTGGGCGAAAGGAGTTACGATATACTCATCGGCAGGGACACCCTCTGCAAAGCTGGGGAGAGCATCGCAGCCTTTGGGTTCAGCCGGCGTACGGCCATCATCAGTAATCCCACGGTGTTCGCGCTATACGGCAAAGAGGTAATGAGTTCACTCACGGCAGCCGGCCTCGATTGCTTTGAGATACTCCTGCCCGACGGGGAAGAGTACAAGGACTTCTTCTGGGCATATCATATCTTGACCGGGCTGCTGCGCAAACGGCTCGACCGGAATTCCTGCATCGTAGCGCTCGGAGGCGGGGTAATCGGGGACATCACGGGTTTTGCCGCCTCCCTCTATATGCGGGGCATCCATTTTGTACAGCTTCCGACAACTCTCCTCGCTCAGGTGGACAGCTCGGTAGGCGGGAAAACAGGTGTCAATCACTCCCTCGGCAAGAACATGATAGGCGCCTTCCATCAGCCGCGCCTTGTTATGATAGATACCGCCACCCTGAAAACGCTGCCTGAAAGACAGCTGCTATGCGGCATTGCCGAGATCATCAAATACGGCGTAATATGGGACGAAGGACTCTTTGCTTTCATGGAGCGCAACAGGGCCGCGGTCATGGGCCGTGATGACGCCGCGCTCTCTCACATCATAAAACGCTCCTGCGAGATAAAGGCCGATGTAGTATCAAGGGACGAGAGAGAGGGAGGGCTGAGGGCCATCCTTAATTTCGGGCATACCCTCGGGCATGCGGTGGAGACTGAGACGGGGTATTCCCGCTATCTCCACGGTGAAGCCATCGCCATGGGCATGCATATGGCCGCAAAGCTCTCCGTTGCCCTCGGCCTTATGGACAAAGGACCGGTAGAAAAGATCCGGGCACTCCTGGACGCCTACGGCCTGCCCGCGGAACTGCCTGCGGACCTCGACGGTGAGAGACTCGCAGAGCATATGAAGATCGACAAGAAGAGCGTGGGCGGCGCCGTGACTTTTGTCCTGCCCGACAGGATAGGCACGGTGCGGATACACAAAGGCATAGACATGGATGTCGTAAGGGAAACACTGCGGACATGAAACATATTCTTGTTGTTGACGATGAAGCCGACATCGTGGAACTGGTGAGCTATAATCTGCGGAAAGAGGGGTTCTCGGTGGATGTCGCCTACGACGGCGAGTCCGCACTGCAAAAGATCAGGGGCGGCGGGTTTGACCTTGTCGTGCTGGACCTCATGTTACCGGGCATACAGGGCATGGAATTGTGCCGGATAGTCCGCAATGATTCTTCACTGGCATCCCTTCCCATCCTCATGCTCACGGCAAAAGGGGAAGAGGTGGACAAGGTCGTCGGCCTCGAAATGGGAGCGGACGATTATCTCACCAAACCCTTCAGCCCGCGCGAACTGGTGGCGCGCCTGAAAGCGATCCTGAGAAGGACCGGCCGGCGCGAATCACCCCTGCCTGAGCATGGAGAGAACAGAGCCGCCCAGTTCAGGACAAGGGACCTGGTCATCGACAGGGAGAAATACACGGTTACCGCTGCCGGCCGGCAGATCAAGCTCAGCGCCACGGAATTCAAGCTTTTGCTATACCTTGCGGAACGCCCGAAAAAAATATACACCCGTGAGCGCCTGCTTGATACTGTATGGGGCAACGATGTTTTTGTGGAACCGAGGACCGTGGATGTTCACATCCGCCGCCTCAGGGCCAAACTGGAAGACGATCCCAACAACCCGAGTTACATAAAGACCATGCGGGGTGTCGGGTATTTCTTCGACAACTAGATGCCGGTCTTTGGACTCATACTGCTCTGCTTTGCCGCCGGTATGGCCGTTATTTATGCCTGCCGTTTCTTATACTCCCTGCAGGAATTTACCGGTTTTCTAAAGGAACTCTCCCGGGGCAATCTCGATACGCGCCTCTTTCCGGGCAGCAGGGGCATTTTCGACACCCTTGCTCACGACCTTGCCGTCACCATGGAAAAAACAAAGGAGCGCCTGAATTTCGCCGAGGCGGAACGGCAGAGAATGGAGGCCATTCTCAGGGGCATGTCCGACGGTGTGATGATCACGGATACGCGCGGTGTGGTGCTCCTTGCAAACCAAGCCTTCAAAAGACTGCTCGCGGTGGACAACGACATCGAGGGCCGGCAGATTGCCGAGGTACTGCGCAATGCCGCCATCATGGAGATATTCAGGGAAACGGTAAGTGCGGACGACATGGTCTCCGAACAGATCGGCATCGTGCGGAAAGGCAAAGATATGCATCTCATCGCCACGGCCGTGCCCATCCACGCGGAAGGCGCCATCAGCGGCACGGTCTTCACCTTGCACGACATCACGAGGTTGCGGCAGCTAGAAGAGATGCGCAAGGACTTTGTGGCCAATGTCTCCCACGAAATAAAGACACCCATCACCGCTATAAAGGGCTTTGCGGAGACCCTGCTTGACGGGGCGATGGAAGACAGGGAGAACGCGGCGCGCTTTCTCACCATGATACAAAAACATAGCGAGCGTCTTAACGGCCTTGTAGACGACCTGCTCACCCTCTCGCGTATTGAGCTCGGAGATGTGAAAATCAGCAAGGCCGAGGTCGACCTCGGCGATGTGGTGGATACGGTCTTTATGACACTCAGGGACAAGGCGGGGAAAAGGGGGCTTCCCCTTATAAAAGCTCTCCCGGCGGATACGCCGCACATCATGGCTGACAGGGACAGGCTCATACAGATCCTGCTCAACCTGGTGGACAACGCCATCAAATTCACTGAACAGGGCGGCATTACCGTGGGTCTGGATGAGACAGGAGGCAGGGCGGTGCTTTACGTCCAGGATACGGGTATGGGCATCCCCCAAAAAAACCTGCACCGGCTGGGAGAGAGATTTTACCGCGTTGACCGCGCGCGGTCGCGGGAACTGGGCGGCACAGGGCTGGGACTCGCCATTGTAAAGCACCTTGTGCAGGCGCATGACTGGAAGCTCAGGATAGAGAGTGAACAGGAGAGAGGCACGCGGGTGATTATCGTCGTTGACAGCTATTTATGATACGGCATATGAAAAGATACAGTGCGGATGTTTCTTCTGCCGACGGCGGGGATGCTACATGGTCAGACTGACTTTCTATTACAAGGCCGGATGCTGGCTGTGCGACACGGCCGAGGAGATGCTCAACGGCCTCAGGGAGAAATACGGCATCGAAGTCACCAGGGTAGCCATAGATTCCGATGACGAACTCTACGAATTATACCGCTTCGATATCCCCGTATTTGAATTCAAAGACGGTTCGGCCCTGCACGGACGCATCAGGAAGAAAGACCTTATAGCAAAAATTGAAGAGAACCGGGAACAGGCGGCCGGAAAATAATAGTCCCCCCCCCAGACGAAATAAATCAGCCTCCTGCTTACTCCCAGCCCTCTTTTATCAACATGGCGTCCCTGATGGCCTGCGCCTTCTCCCTGCTTACCAGCTTTGCCACCAGGGCGAGCCCGAAGCTCAGGGCAGTGCCAGCGCCCCTGCTGGTGAACACAGTGCCGTCTTCCACCACGCTCTCCTCCCGGTACACGGCACCGCCAAGTTTATCTTTATAGGACGGATACGCCGTGGCGCGCTTGCCCCTGAGCACACCCGCGTTTGCCAGCACATAAGGCGCGGCGCAGATAGCGCCGGTAAGCTTCCCCTTTGCGCTGAATTCCCGTATAAGCCTTATTACTCTTTCATCGGCATTCAGGTTGTCCGAGCCGGGCTGCCCGCCGGGCAGGACGATCATGTCGAAATCATCGGCCCTGATGGTATCAATGGTGGTATCGGGAAGGACCCTCACCTCACGAGCGCTCGTAACAGGACCTTCGTGCAGTCCGGCGACAACTGTCTCCACCTTGGCACGGCGCAGGATATCGACAACCGCCATTGCCTCCACTTCCTCAAAACCGTCAGCCAGCAGCACTACTACTTTGGGCATATATTCCTCCTGTAATCGATTGATTATCTATTATCGTGTTTGTGCATATCCAAATCAAAGGGGCGGCCCCCGCGGGGGCCGCCCCTTGTCCTCCCCTGTCCCGCTAACGTGAGTTCAGCGTCAGGTAAATAGTCGACCCGTTCCTGTAGATCAGCAGCAGAACGCCATGGCCTGACGGAATCTTCGAAACGACCGCCTCGTAATCTTTCAGGTTATTGATCCTCTTTTTGTTGACTTCGAGTATAACATCGTTCTGCGCCAGCATGCCGGAGGCAGGGCTGCTTTCGTCGATGTCCGTGATAATCACGCCGGTCACCTTACGCGGAATATCGAGGGTCCTCTTCATCTCAGCGGTGATGTCCCGGACCTGGAGCCCCTTCAGCATATTATCAAAGGAGCCCGGCTGCCCCTGCATGCCCGGCGACAGCTCGGCAATGGTCACCTTGACCGTCTTTGACTTTCCATCGCGCAGGAGCTTGACAGCTACCTCACGGCCCACAGGAGTTGCGGCCACCGTGTTCCTGAAGCTCGAAGCTTCACTGACTTCCCTGCCGTCGAACTCCACGATAACATCACCCCTCTGGAAGCCGGCCTTCTCGGCAGGGCTCTCCTCCACCACATCGCCCACCAGCACTCCCTTCTCATCCTTGAGAGAAAACTGCTTTGCCAGCTCCGGTGTAACTGGCTGAATGGATATCCCCAGCCAGCCCCGGACGACCTTGCCGTTCTTTACAAGATTTTCCATAACCACCTTCGCCATACTGCTCGGGATAGCGAAACCGACGCCCTGGTAGCCCCCTGAGGTGCTGAAGATGGCGGTATTAATGCCTATCAACTCGCCCCGCACATTCACCAGCGCGCCGCCCGAATTGCCGGGGTTGATGGCCGCGTCGGTCTGGATAAAGTCCTCGTAATCGGCAATGCCCACATTGGCCCTTCCGGTTGCGCTCACGATGCCGGAGGTTATGGTCTGGCTCAGACCGTAAGGACTTCCTACCGCAATCACGGTCTCTCCCACCTTCAACGTATCGGAGTTGCCCCACTTGAGCACAGGGAGATGATGCGCATCAATTTTAATTATGGCAAGGTCGGTCTTCGGGTCGGTGCCCACCACCTTGCCCCTGAACTCACGCTTGTCCGACAGTTTTATCTTTATCTCATCAGCGTCCTTCACCACGTGGTTATTGGTGATGATGTAGCCTTCCCCGTCTACAATGACCCCGGAGCCGAGACTCGCCTGCTTGTGCTCCCTCGGATGCTCAAAGGACCTGAACTCGTCTCCGAAAAACTGTTTGAAAAAGGGGTCGTTGAAAAAAGGGTTGGCTGCGCCCCGCATCTTCACCGTCCTTGTGGACGATATGTTGACAACTGCCGGTTTTACAGCAGCCGCCACCTCTGCCATGGCCTGCCCTGTTTTGGAAAGTATGTCCACGGCCTCTTTCGATATGCCCGGCTCCTGCGTATACGCCTTCGTATGCAGGTTAAGGCCGGAGGAGATTACAAGCCCCATAATTATTCCCGCAAGCAAAAATACCACAGCATACCCGTACTTTCTTCTTCTGAGAAACATCCTTCTTTCCTCCTGTAATTTAATATGGTGAAACGATATCACCCGGACCGTTTTTTATGATAATAAAAAACAAAAAAGTAAGGCAAGGGCCTGGGTGACAGCTCCCTGCGTGGCACACAACGCGCTGCATTCCGGGCCGGACTTTTACTCCGGTTTCTTTTCGTTGACTTTTCTGCGGAGGGTGCGCAGGCTGATGCCCAGCAGTTTGGCTGCATGGGTGCGGTTGCCGCCGGTGCTCTTCAGCGCCTCCCTTATGAGCAGCTCTTCCACCGCGTCGAGACGCGTGCCGGCAGGAATGAAAATGCCTTCCGTGCTCTGCTCTCCTGGCAAGGGCAATGCCCGGACCGCCTCTTCAAGGTGAGGCATGATATGCAGAGGAAAGACCTTCTTCGTACCAGGAGGCAGCATTGTTGCTACGCGGGTCATGATATTCCTGAGTTCCCGCACATTCCCCTTCCACGGATAGTGCTGCAGAAGATAGATGGTCTCATCAGACAGGCTGGGATACGGCGGAACGCGGCCCATCTCCGCAAAGACCCGCTCAAGGAAATGAAAAGCCAGCAGGGGAACATCGTCAACACGCTCGCGCAGCGGGGGCAGGCTGATACGGAGCACATTCAGACGATAATAGAGGTCCTCCCTGAAGAGCCTGTCGGCCACCGCTTTTTCGAGATCTATCCTCGTAGCTGCAATGACCCTAACATTGATGGGCACCGGACTTTCGCCTCCGACACGATAGACCTTTTTCTCCTCGAGAACGCGGAGCAGGCGTACCTGGAGGGTAAGGGGCATGTCTCCTATCTCATCGAGAAAGAGGGTCCCGTTATGAGCTGACTCGAATTTGCCTTTGCGTGTCCTGTGCGCCCCGGTAAAGGCGCCCCGCTCGTGACCAAAAAGTTCTCCTTCGATAAGACTTTCCGGGATTGCCCCGCAATTGATGGGCACAAAGGGGCCGGAGGAGCGGGGACTCAGCACATGGATAGCGCGCGCCACCAGTTCCTTACCGGCGCCGGTTTCTCCGGAAATGAGGACGGTCTGTCCCGACGCCGCTATTTCAGGGAGATTGGCAAGGGCCTGGCGCATGGCGGCAGAACGGAAGAGGAAATAGGGCTTTACCCGCGAGATGAGCGGCTCCACAACCGATAACGAGGTGTTGCCGGTACGCGGCCGCCCAAGGCTCGTCTCCACCATTCGCGCAAACCGGGTGGTGTCCAGGGGTTTTTTAATGTAATCATCTACAACAAGCTTCACCGCATCCAGGGAAGTCTCCACGTTGTCGTAATCCTGGTCGGTCATAAGGTAGAAGAGGGTCTCGGGATGAACGGCTTTATACTGCTTTATCATTTCGATGCACTGCTCGTCCGCAAGGTCAAGAGAGGCTATTATGACGTCCACCTGCTCCCCGGGCATCTCATGCAGGACCTCCTCAGGCCGCCCGGCTATAAAGACACGCGCCCCGAATGTCCGGAGACTCTGCCGCAGGAGGTCCGGATAAAGGGTATCGTCATCAAGTATGAGCAGGGTGAGCCCGCTCAGGTCAGGGTTTTTGTCGGCCATATACCGTCCCGTCATATAATACCGGCGCGCAGCGCCGTCTCTCAAAGCCTCGTAACATTATGGAACACGGGAAATTTAAAAGGCAACAGAACAGCGATGGTGGAGACACCGTATTTACGCTACCTGAAAACCGGCATTTTCAGATTGACAGGAAACCTTCGCTATTGGTATATAATATCTTATGATAAAAACGGACAAAATATGGATGGACGGAAAGCTTGTTGCGTGGGACGAGGCCAACGTCCACATCATGACCCACACGCTGCATTACGGTCTGGGGGCCTTCGAAGGCATCCGCTGCTACAACACGCCGAAAGGTCCGGCGGTCTTCAAGCTTGATGAGCATGTGAAGAGGCTTTTCCATTCGGCGCATATCTTCCTTATGGAGATCCCTTTCACCCAGGAGGAGATAAAGAAAGCCATACTCTCCACCATAAAGGCCAACAAGCTCAAGGAATGTTATATCCGTCCCCTGGTCTTCATAGGGCACGGCGCCATGGGGCTCTATCCCAAGGGCAATCCCATACGGGTGGCCATTGCAGCCTGGCCCTGGGGCGCATACCTGGGAGAGGACGGTCTCGAAAAGGGCATCAGGGTGAAGGTATCCTCCTTTATACGCAACCATGTGAATTCCCAGATGTCCCGCGGCAAGATCTGCGGCTATTACGTCAATTCGCAGATCGCCAAGAAAGAGGCAATCTCGGCGGGATACGACGAAGCCCTCCTGCTCGATACCGAGGGCTATGTGGCCGAAGGAAGCGGGGAGAACATATTCATCGTGAGAAACGGCATACTGAAGACAACGCCCCTTACCTCGGTGCTCGAAGGCATAACGAGGGACAGCATCCTGACCATTGCCAAGGACCTGGGAATAGAGACAAAAGAAGAGCGCTTTACACGGGACGAGGTCTACATTTGCGATGAGGCCTTCTTCACCGGCACCGCCGCCGAATTGACACCCATACGGGAACTGGACAACAGGACCATCGGGGAAGGCAAAGCCGGAAAGGTCACCAAAAAGCTGCAGGCGGCATTCTTCGACAGCGTCAAGGGGAAGAACAGGAAATACGCTTCCTGGCTCACTTATGTGAAATAACAGGAAACGAAAACTACAACAAAAAAAGGCGACCTATACAGGTCGCCTTTTTTTGTACTCTCTCCATATTATTTTTTATGGCACTTTACACAGTTTGCGGGATCACTGGCTTTAAACGACCTTTCGCCGGTGTGGCAGGTGCCGCAGAACTTGCCTGCGTTAATGTCCGCCATGGTGATCTTCACCGATCCTTCCTTGCCTGGCCCCTTCATCGGGAAAATCTTAGGATGGCAATCCATGCACTTCAGCCCCTTGTCCGCGTGGGTCTTGCCGGTAAGGGTGACTTTGCCGTCAGCGCCGCCCGCAAACTCGACGGTCTTTCCAGGAGGCACCGCCAAGGCGCCACCGATAAATACCACTGAAATTAAAACGGTTAAAATTGCTGCTAATACTTTCATATACTCACCTCCCTTTGTTTTTAGAATTTATACAGCAATAGGCATGCCATATATCAATATCAATAATTTTACAATAAATTTACACTTTTAAAAAAGTATTTTCTTCCCCAAATAGGGATACCCTTCTCTTTAAGAGAATCTTCCCGCTTTCACGTCTTGCGTTCATCCGGAGCTACAAAAGCCTCTTTTTCACCAGGTCGTTGAGTATCTGCGGGTTGGCCTTGCCCTTCATGGCTTTCATCACCTGACCCACGAAGAAGCTCAGCAGTTTTTCGTCGCCGGCCTTGTACCGCTCCACCTCTTTCTGGCTCCTTGTAATTACCTCATCAACGGCCTTCTCGATAGCGCCCTCGTCGCTTATCTGGAGCAGGCCTTGTTCCTTAACGATAACGCCGGCATCTTTGCCGCTCCGGCACATCTCCTCGAAAACGGTCTTCGCTATCTTGCCGCTTATGGTGCCTTTGTCGATAAGCAGCAGCATCTCCGCAAGCTGCGCGGGTTTTACAGGGCTCTCTTCAATAGAAAGGTCCTTTTCGTTGAGAAGCCGCGTCAGCTCTCCCATCATCCAGTTCGCCACAGCCTTGGGCTGTCCGCCTGCCTTCACAGCCTCTTCGTACCATGCGGCAACAGCTTTTTCCGCGGTGAGGGATTCGGCATCGTATTCAGGGAGCCCATACCGGGAGACAAAACGTTCGCGTTTGGCATCAGGCAGTTCAGGGAGCGCTGAGCGTATGCCTTCCACCCATGCCTGTTCCACCTGGATGGGCACAAGGTCCGGTTCCGGAAAATAGCGGTAGTCGTGGGCCTCTTCCTTGGACCTCATGGCTTGCGTAACGCCGGCGGCGGCATCCCAGAGCCTCGTTTCCTGGACCACCTCTCCGCCCTCTTGCAGTATGCGGGTCTGGCGCTTCACCTCGTACTCCAGCGCCTTTTCTATGAACCTGAAGGAGTTCATGTTCTTCAGTTCCGCCCTGGTGCCGAGTTCCTCCTGACCCACGGGCCGCAGGGAGATGTTGGCGTCACAGCGCAGGGAGCCCTGCTCCATATTGCCGTCGCAGACGCCCAGGTAGCGCACAATGCTCCTTATCTTCCTCATGTATTCAGCCGCTTCCTTCGGGGACCTGATATCGGGCTCGGAGACGATTTCCATGAGAGGCACACCCGCACGGTTCAGGTCCACAAAACTGTACCTGCCTTCGCCGCCGTGTATGTTCTTGCCGGCATCCTCCTCCATGTGTATGCGTGTAATACCTATACTCTTTACCTGCCCGTCCACCACGATCTCTACATAGCCTCCCTCGCAGATGGGCAACTCGTACTGGCTCACCTGGTATCCCTTTGGAAGGTCGGGGTAGAAGTAGTTCTTCCGCGCAAACCTGCTGTACGGGGAGATACTGCACTGCATGGCCAGACCGGTCCTTATGGCGAATTCGACAGCCTTCCGGTTGAGCACGGGAAGCACCCCCGGCATGCCGATGTCCACCGGGCAGGTCTGGGTGTTGGGCTCAGCGCCGAATTTCGTGGAACAGCCGCAGAAGATCTTGGTCTCCGTGAGCATCTGGGCATGCACTTCAAGGCCGATGACAACTTCATATTTTGTCACAGTTGCGCCCTCCTTGTGTGCCACTCCGTATTCTGCTCATAGGCGTAGGCGACCTTCAGCAGGGACTCTTCGTCGAAATGCCTGCCTATTATCTGTAAGCCCACCGGCAGTCCGGCGTGTGTGGATCCGCAGGGAAGCACCAGAGCGGGAGCTCCTGCAAGGTTCACCGATATGGTGCAGATGTCCGAAAGATACATCCGGAGCGGGTCGGTGGCCTTCTCCCCTATTTTGAAGGCGGGTGTCGGCGCCGTGGGAGTGACGATGACGTCCACTTCCCGGAGCGCGTTGTCGAAATCCTGTTTTATCAGGGTCCTCACCTGCTGGCCCTTTTTATAGTAGGCATCGTAATAACCCGATGAAAGCGCGTAGGTGCCTAGCATTATCCTTCTCTTCACCTCGGGACCAAAACCCTGCGCCCGGGTGTTCTTATACATGTCGAGCAGGTCCCTGCCCTCTGCCCTGAACCCGTACTTCACGCCGTCGTACCGGGCAAGGTTGGAAGAGGCCTCCGAGGTGGCAAGCACGTAATATGTGGCAATGGCGTATTCCGTATGGGGTAGTGAGACTTCCACCGGGAAAGCGCCGAGGGCTTCGAGATTTCTTATGGCCGTGCGCACCGCGTCCTCTACCTCATGGTCCATGCCCGGGACGAAATATTCCTTAGGGATGCCGATTTTCATGCCCTTGATGTCCTGTCCGAGCGCAGCGGTAAAATCCGGGACCGTAACAGGAGCGGATGTGGAATCAAGGGGATCGTGGCCTGAAATGGCGTTCATCATGAGGGCCGCATCCCTGACATTCTTCGTCAGGGGCCCTATCTGGTCCAGGGATGAGGCAAAGGCAACCAGTCCGTAACGCGATACGCGGCCGTAGGTAGGCTTCAGGCCCACAACGCCGCACATGGAGGCAGGCTGCCTGATGGAACCCCCGGTGTCCGAGCCTATGGCGGCAATGCATTCATCCGCAGCTACTGCCGCGGCAGAGCCGCCGCTGCTCCCTCCGGGGATACGCTCAAGGTCCCAGGGATTGCGCGTGGTATGAAAACCCGAATTCTCCGTTGACGAGCCCATTGCAAACTCGTCCATGTTCGCCTTGCCGGTCAGAATGTAGTTCTGTTCAGCCAGTTTCCGGGTCACCGTGCTCTCGTAGGGAGGAACAAAATTGGCGAGCATCTTCGACGCACACGTGGTAAGCACACCCTTTGTGCACATATTGTCCTTTACGGCAACGGGTATGCCGGTAAGGGCTGTTGCCGCGCCGGAAGCGATAACCCGCTCCGCGTTGTCAGCCATAGCGTAAGCATTATCACGCGTTACGGTAATGTAGGCTTTGACCCGGCCTTCCACCTCATCAATTCTGGAGTAGACATCATCGAGGATTTCGCTGGGTTTTATTTCCCCGGTGTCAAGGAGCTTTCTCAACTCCGAGATGGTAAGTTCATTGAGTTTCACTACAACGCCTCCTAACTATAGGCTCAAAGCACTCACTACACGTTCTTTATAAAGATGCGTGCAGTAGTGAATACGAAAAAAGAATCAAACAAGAGAACCAATTGATGACAGACTCGTAAATAATTAATAATTTAAGACGGCTTTGAAAAAAGCTCCGGAGGCAAGGCGTGCAAGTCCTGAGGAATGAGGTGTACCGGAGGTACTCCGCAGTGACGAAGGATGCAGCGCAACGCAGCATACGGACTTTTTACAAAGTAGTCAATTGATAATTCTATCACTCTGTTATACTAATTGGCAAGGCTATGAACGACAAAACAGACCATAAAACCCCGCGGATCCTTCCCGTTTCACCCGGGGACGAGGAGGAACGGCTCGACGTATTTGTGGCGGGCGCTACCCGCATTACCCGCTCACGGGTCCAGAAACTCATTGAGAGCGGCCATATACTGGTCAACGGCCTTCAGGAAAACCGCAATTACCGCCTACGGGCCGCCGACATCATCGAACTATGCGAACCCGAAGAGCAAATGAGCACCCTCATCCCTGAAGACATACCGCTAACCATACTTTTTCGCGACGATTACCTCGCTGTAGTGGACAAACCGGCGGGCATGGTGGTATATCCCTCTATGGGACACTGGGAGGGCACTCTGCTCAATGCCCTTGCGTACCATGCAGGGAAACTTGCATCCGTGGGTGGGCCGCTGCGCCCCGGCGTGGTGCACCGTCTCGACATGGACACCTCGGGAGTAATGGTCATCGCCCTTGAAGACGAGACCTACTACAATCTTGTGGAGCAATTCAGGGAGAGGACCATCACCAGGAGATATCACACCCTGCTTTATGGCGACATGAAGGAAGACATGGGCGAAATAACCCTTAGCATCGGCCGCTCCGTTGCGGACAGGAAGAAGATGTCCACCCGCACAAATAGTGGGAAAGCAGCGTTAACACGCTGGAGGGCCCTGAAGAGGTTCGGCATTGCCACTTTAGTGGAAGCGAAACTCGGCACCGGCAGGACCCACCAGATACGGGTACACTTCTCAGCTCTGGGACATCCCGTGCTCGGAGACATGACCTACGGCAAGAAATCCTCACTCGATTTTAAAAAGAAGAGGATAAATTTCCCCCGCCAGATGCTCCACGCGGAGCACCTCGGCTTTATCCATCCCATTACCGGGTCCCGCATGAAGTTCAACAGCCCTCTGCCCGGGGACATGCAAAAATGTCTCCGGGAACTTGAAGAGATCACCTCCGGCGATTAGCTTACTTGAGAGGATTGCTAAAAGGGCCTGATTATTGATAAAATTTAAGATATCGATTGTATGCGCCCATAGCTCAGCTGGATAGAGCGCCTGACTACGAATCAGAAGGCCGGGGGTTCGAATCCCTCTGGGCGTACTTTTCTTTTCAATGGCTTACCTGTCACTCCCATTACCCGTTTACTACCTGACTATGCAGTAAATATGCAGTTCGTTTTTCTTCCCCTGTAATGTTCAGCATATTCACGGCTTTCTGCAGGTGGTTCGGCGCAAGGTGAGCATACCGCAACCAAGGAGGGGGTCTTTATATACCATACTCTCACTACAAATCAGTTGTCTGTGAATTTGCTATAATATGACTGCTTATGGCAAAAGAATGGAAATATGATTTCAATATTGCCAAGTTTGCAAAGGCAATAGAAGCAGCACCCCAGGATTACCGGGCGTATAAAGACCGGGGGAACGCCTATTTCAAAAAAAAGATGTATGACCTTGCCATTGCCGATTACACCAGGGCCATTGAATTAAATCCTGACTTTTTTCTGGCCTACAATAACAGGGGCAATGTTTACCAGCAATTAGGGCAATACGATGCGGCCATTTCCGATTACAACAAGTCCGTCGAGCTAAGGCCTAAAAACGGCATGCCTTATAACAACCGGGGGTTTACTTTCCTGCTTATGGGAAAATATGAAGAAGCGGAAAGGGACATCCTGAAATCCATTGAACTGAACCCTAAAAATATTTATGCTCTCAACAGCATGGCGGAACTCTGCGCGGCAAAAGGCAATGCAAAGGAGGCGTGCGCATGGATCAAAAAGGCACTGGAGCAGGGATACAATAACTGGATATACATAAGGACCTCGCCGACGTATAAAAACATCCGCAACGCTCCCTGCTTCAAACAGATACTATCTGGGAAGTGACTCCCCGGAGAAGGTTCGGAATAAGGTTACTATGGACATTAATTTTCAGCGCGCTGTCGACCGCATGGCCGGCGTTCCGGTTTGCAGACTGCTCTCGGCATGGGAGCGGCTGCGCGGCAACAGAGAGCCGGTTGTCCCGCCACGCAGGATTCTTGTCATCCTGCTCTCCGAAATGGGGAGCCTGGTGCTGGCCCAGCCGATGTTTGCCCGCTTGAAGGAGCTCTATCCGGAAGCCTCCCTGCACGTCATGCTCTTTGCCAGGAACAGAGAGGTGCTTGATCTGCTGTATGTGGTCCCGGCAGAGAATGTCATCACCATCAGCGACCGCTCGCTGCCGGCACTTGCCGGAGACTGTATCAAGGCGCTGCGCGGCTTTCTCGCCAAACCCTTCGACGTGGTCATAGACTGCGAACTGTTCGCCCGCGTCAGCAGCATCTTCGCCTACCTGTCGGAGGCCCCGGTGCGGGTCGGGTTTCATCCCCACTCCCAGGAGGGGCTCTACCGCGGGTCGTTCATCAACCGGCCGGTCCTGTATAACCCCTATCGGCATATGACCGAACAGTTCCTGACCATGGTTGCCGCCATCGGGTCCGCCACCGTGCCGAAAGCCAAGGATTCCGGACGGATCGACTTCTCCCTCCCCCCGCTGCTCCAGTTCCCCGAAGACGAGCTGCAACAGCTTGGCAAGAAACTGTTTGCCGATTTCCCTGCCATCAAGGGAAAACGCCTGGTCCTGGTCTACGCCAGCGGCGGGATTCTGCCGATCCGGGCCTGGCCGCTTGAATCGTATTTTCAACTCTGCCGGACCCTGCTGGCTGAAGGATATGCCGTCGGCGTCATCGGCCTTCCCGAGGACAAGCCGTATGGCGAGGCGATCAAGGCCCATTGCCGGAGTGAATACTGCGCCGATCTGACCGGTTACACCAAGTCAGTGCGCCATCTGCTGGGGGTTTTCCATTTTGCCGACCTGCTGATCAGCAATGACGGAGGTCCTGGACAGTTTGCCGCCCTGACGCCGGTCTCCTCCATCGTCTTTTTCGGGCCGGAGACCCCGACTCTCTACCGGACCCTAACCCCAAACTCCTACTGCTTCTACCTGCAACTCCCCTGTTCGCCGTGCCTTACGGCCTACAACCATCGCAACTCCCCATGCGACGGCGACAACCAGTGCCTGAAACAGGTGACAACTGAGCAGGTATTGGTCAAGGCGCGGGAAATGCTGGTCCAAAGGGTCAAGGCGGACAAATGCCAATCCCCATCATGAAGGCTCTGGAGCGTCTTGCCGGGGTACCGCTGGTCGGTGGCCTCATAAGATACCGGTTCATCAAGTTCGGCGCCGTCGGTGCGTTCGGCGTACTGGTCAATCTTGCCATGCTCTACCTGGCGAAGGAGTTTCTCTTCAACGCCATCCCGTGGCCGAAGGTCAGTCTGAACCTGTCGCTGGCCTTCGCAATCTTCTGTTCAACATTCAGCAACTTCACCTGGAACAGGCTCTGGACCTGGAGTGACCGCAAGGCACACCGTGCCGGGAAACCGCTCCCCGTCCAATTCGGCCAGTACGCGCTGGCCTGCTGGGTCGGCATTGCCCTGCAGTTCATGTTCACCAATATCCTTGCTGCCTTCCTCTATTACCTGGCAGCCAACCTGGTGGCGATCGTCATCGCCAGCAGCTTCAACTATGTCGTGAACGATCTCTGGACATTCCGGCGGCACGCGACAGCTGCCCCACGAGGAGACGATGAACCCTGACTCCATTGACAATATGCCGGCAAGCTCCGGTTGGCGTCTCGCCGGCTGCCTGCTGGCGCTGCTCCTGGCAGTCTTCGTCTACTTTTACGGCCTCGACGGTCAGCATATCCCAAAAAACGGCGATGAATACCCATACTCCCACATCACCCGCCTTACGGCCAAGAGCGGCAAGCTGCTGCCGCTGCAGTCCAACCTGGACCATATGCGCAACACCAAACCGCCGCTGCTCTTCTGGCAGGGGATCGTCTCGACCAAATGGGGGAGCGCCTGGACCCTCTGGAACCTGCGGTATCCCAGCGTCATCTATACACTGCTGACCGCCTTCCTGGTAATGCTGCTGGCAAGGAAGATGTCCGGCAGCATCGAATCAGGCGCCATAGCCGCCCTCTCCTTTCTGGCCTTTTTCAGCACCTACCGTTACGGCCGACCATTTCTGACCGATCCGGCCCTGGTCTTCTGGCTCTTCCTCCCGTTCTTCACACTCCTCTACCGGCGGAAAACATCCTTCGACTCCCGCTTTTTCATCCCGTTGCTGCTGGGATGCCAGGTAGGGATCGGGCTGCTTTACAAGTCATTTGCCCTGGCGGTCCCGGTCTGCTTCGCCCTCTCCTGGTGGTATCTGCACCACCGCGATTACCGGCTGCAGACCTTTCTCACAAGGGACAGCTGGAAAGTTGTCGGCAGCTGCCTGCTCGCCCTGCTGATCTTCGGCCTCTGGTTTCTCCTGGATCCGGATCCCAAGGGGGTCTGGCAGGAGTTTGTCATCGGCGAAAACGCCGGCAAATTCGATCCCCAGGGGGGAAGTTATCTGGGGAAACTGCTCTGGGGCACATCCAGCATCTGGAGGCTCGCCCTGGACTTTCTGTCCAATGCCGGACTCCTGATCTTTCCGGTGACTGCCCTCTTCTTCATTGCAGTCAGGGACCATCGTGAACTGGGGAGTGATCAGCGTCTTCTCTGGATATGGGTGATTACCCTCTTCATCGTCTTCAGCCTCCCCAGTCAGCGCGACGGCCGCTACCTTATGGCGGCTATGCCGGCTCTGGCCATCCTCCTGGCAATTGCCTGGCAAAAGATCAGCCGCAGCTGGTTCGTTGCCAGCCTGGCGGTCAGCATCATCCTGATCGCGGTCGGAGGATATCTCTCCATCCGGCTGCAGCAGCAACTGGCCGGGCCGTCCCTTTACCCCTGGCACTTCTGGCTGCTGCTGGCAGTAACTGCCATCCTCGTCATTGCCGGCTTGATAGTCCCTGCGGCAACACGCCATCTTACCGTAATCGTAACGCTGCTGGTCCTGTTCCAGTTTGCCGCGGTGCTCCATCCGCTGGATGGACCGCTCGGCAACTACCCGGCGGCGGCGCTAAAGGAGGCAAAAGGGCGCGAGGTCTGGGTGCCATGCAATTTCAGGGCAGTGGAAGAGGGGCACCGTTTCGTCATTCCCGATGCAGATGTCCATGGCTACCGATCTTCCCTCAACCTGAACACGCCACAGCTTGCCGAGCGCTATCCGCTATTCGCCAGGATGATGCCGATCACCGACAGCAGCAACGAGGCCGGACAACTGGCCGGCTGCTCCGGCTGCCGGGTTGTCGGCAGCCGGCTGGACCTGCGCAGCCGTCACAACGGCAAGGAGCTGCAGGAGATGTTTTTCGGCGGCAAGCTGTTCCAGCTCCTGTTCGTCCGGGAGACGTTGATCGAGTCAACCGCCGCCCCCAAAAATGCGGCACAGTTATGGGTAGCGGACGAATGCCGCTAATCGTATCCAATAGGTCAAAAGCATGAAACTGCGTCTTACTATAGCCCTGAATATCCTGTTCGCGCTTGCCCTGGCAGCAGCCCTGTACCGCTCCGGAGGAAGAGCTGTCTACCCGCTATCGTCAGATGATGTCCGGATGCAGAGTACAGTAACCGGCACGAAGGGGACATCAGCGGCCGGAGACTATTTCCTGCCGCGCGCCGGAGCATCTGTTCACGCCGCCTCTCTAGCCCAACTCCCGGACGGGACAGTAGTCGCGGTCTGGTTCGCCGGAGCCAGGGAGGGGGCCGGGGATGTGGCTGTTTATCTCTCCCGCTTCCGGAACGGCTCCTGGTCGCAAGCCATCCAGGTCGCCACCCCGCAGCAGACGCAGGCCGATACCGCAAGATTCGTCCGGAAGGTCGGCAACGCGATTCTGGGGACCGATGGGAACGGCCGCCTACATCTCTGGTATGTCAGTTGCTCCATCGGCGGCTGGTCCACCGCCGCCCTCAACCATCGCTGCTCCGATGACGGCGGCGCCACCTGGTCGAAGGCCAGGCGGCTGGTTACAGCGCCGGTCGGCAATATGAGCACACTGGTCCGTTGCGCCCCGCTGCCGCTGCAGAACGGCGGCTTCGGCATCCCGACCTATCACGAGTTTGCAACCAAACATGGCGAGTTCCTGCAGGTTGCAGCGGACGGATCGGTAGTGAACAAGGTCCGGATGCCTGCCAGTCGGCCGCTGCTGCAGCCGGCGGTGGCGCCGCTGCCGCAGGAGCATGCCCTGCTGGCACTGCTGCGCGATGCCGGCAAAGGCCCGGGGAGCATCCAGGTTGCCAGGCTTGACGAGGGCAGCCGGAGATGGCGCAAATTACCACCCCTGCCGATCGCCAACCCAAACTCCGGCATTGCCCTGCTCAGGCTGACAGACGGACGACTGCTCCTGGCCTGCAATCCGCTCGCTACCGGACGGAATCGTCTCAGTCTCTGGCTCTCCGCCGGCGACGGACGGAGCTGGCAAGAGATACTGCTGATGGAAAAGAGTGACACCGGCAGCGACGAATTCTCCTATCCTGCCCTGCTGCAGGATAATCAGGGGATGATTCATCTGCTCTACACGTGGAAACGCCGGCAGATCCGACACAGGATTCTCGATCCGGCCCGGCTGGAGCAGGAGCAAAAGTCATGACCATGCAAGATTTCTGGGGATTGTCAGGTTCGGCGGCGCTGCTGACAGCCGCCATTTTTTCCCTGCCGCCGCTCAACACCCGGCAGGGAGCAAAGCGCCGGCTTGCGGCAGCGGCACTCTTCTCGCTGATCATGCTGCCGTTCATGAACGGCCTGGCTGTCGCAGGATATCTGCGCGGCATCACCGGAGACCTGAGTGTCACCACCGTCATGCTGCTCCTGCTCTTCATCAGCGGCGGCAACCGCGTTGCCGACAACTCCAGAAAAGCGCTGCTGATCCTTGTCCTGATAGAAGCCCTGGTCCTTTATCCCCTGTCAGTCGGCCCGTTTCCTCTGGACCCCTATGAATGGGGGTACCAGCCGAGAGGGTTGCTGATCGCCATTGCAGGGGCCGGGTTCCTATCCTCCCGGAAATACCCGGCAGTAACACTCCTCCTGCTGCTGACACTGCTGGCCTACGCCGCAAAGATCGGCGAATCAGTCAATCTCTGGGATTATCTGCTCGATCCGCTGGTATTGTGCTACGCCATCGGGGCGCTGCTCCTTAAACCATTTTACCGACGCCTATAACCTTCCCGTCTTCCCGTACTCCTGCACATATAACTTCATAGCCCGCATTATCAGCCAGTCCACCGTAACGCCGTTTTCCTCCGAAATGGAGACCAGTTGATCTACCAGGGCCTTTTCCATACCCTGCGGCGTACCGGGCGCAGGTTTTTCCCCTGAGCGAGCGGGGGCGGCTGTATCAGCCGGTTCAGCCCCGGGATTCATTTTTATGTATTCGCGCTGCAGGAGTCCGGTCAGACCTTTCACATCAGCTGAATGGACGGCCTTGAGCACATCCTCCGGCGGCTGCGCCGCAGACGCGCTTTCAGGGGGAGTCGCTTCGTCCGGTCCTGTCGCAGGCTTCTTTTCCTCCGCAGGCGGCGCAAAGCCGCCGGGGGGCATCATGCCGGTCATGCCGGTCATGCCCATCATCATCATTGTCAATGCCTTTGAGTACTCGTTATCCGGCATTTCCTTCTTTATGAATTCATCCAGCTTCCCCTCTGCCATTGCCATGACGAGCTGGTCGGCCATAAGCGGCCCATCTCCCTCATCCGCTCCACCACGCTTTTTGCGGCCAAAAGGGGCCGAAGGCGGCTTAGGAAGGGGTTTCTCTTTCCCTGACATATCAGCACCTCCTGTGTCTCGTTAACTATACCACATCGCTGTAATGCTCGCCCGGACCATGCACCTCGCGTATCAGCGAGGCGTCGAATATTTCAGCTGCCGTAACGTCTCTGTCTATGTACCCCAAAGCTCTCTGCGTTTTCACAAACTCCATGGTCGAGGCGATGTATTCGTCCGTAAGCTGGGCGCAATATTTCGGGGAGATGCGCAGGGCCTCGAGCACGAGTTCCTCATCGGCAAAGCCGAGATACCCGGCTATGATTTTTGCAGCCTCCCCTGTCCTGTTTCTCAGAAAAGCAGTGGCGTCCTCGTGCGCACGCAGGAAGCCTCCGAGCAGGTCCCGTTGCGTCTCCAGTAATACCCTGCCGGCAAGAATTCCGCAGCTAGGGTTATGCGGCCAGAGTTTTGCAGGAGGATACAGCACCTTGCCCCCGGCGTAATATTTCACTGCCGCAGCGAGGGCCGGGGTGCCGATGGCAGCGGCAACTTCATCATGGACAACCGCTTCCAGCACCTGGTCCGCCCATGCGAAGTTGACAACCGTCACGTCCGCGGAGAGTCCTGTCTTTTGCAGGGAAGCCTTCAGTATCACATCGTGGATGGACCCCTTGCCCGGCACACCTATCCGCCGGCCCCTGAACTGACCCAGTATGACAGCCAGGTCCGGAGCATCGGAGTAGTCTTTGAGGAGGTTCTTTCCGCAGAGCACCGTACCCTCCATGTGTCCGCCCGCAATACATGTAATGGACACGCTTTGAGCTATGCCTGTGATGGCGGGAGGAAGTCCGCAATAGGCAAGGTCCAGTTCGCCCTTTTCAAAAGCCTTTACGATAGCGGGACCGGTGCCGAAGAGTCTCCATTGCATGCCGGGCTTTCCCTCCGCCATAAGGAGTATGGCGGTATGATAAAAGGTGGAGAGGTGCCCTATCCTCAGATTCATTCAAACCCCTCTGTGACGAACCGGCTCAGAACTTATGGCAGGCCTGGCACAATTCGTTGGAATCTTTCAGGTCTTTGACAAAACGGAACCTGCTTATTCCCGTATGGGGATCATGGCAACTCACGCAGGAAAGTTCCCTCTCCGGCTGAAGGGGGTCGGATTTGCCTTTTGTAGGGTGAGACAGTCCGCTGAAGCCCGCAGCCACATGCAAACCTGAAGCCTTGTCCCCGTGGCATGTAACACACAGGTCCCATATGGGCTTACGGGCCAGGGCAAAATTGGGGGATGCGTGGGGATTATGGCAGATAGTGCATCTCCCTGACTCTATGGGCTTATGCATGACCTTTTTCGGCAGCCATGTCTTCTTGCTGTCGCTGTGGCAGGAAAAGCAGGCGTCCTTTTCAGGCGTACGGGTTATATAACGGCGGAGTTCAGCAGTCCTGGTCCTCGCATGACAGGCAAGGCACTCCCAGCGCGCGGAGGGGCCATGCACATTGCGGTAAGCGGTTATCCCCTTGTGGCACTGATAGCAGACGGAGTCCGCGGGGGTCTTCGGCTTCATGTCCTTTTCCGCCGGGTCCATGGCATGACAGGGCAGACAGGCCTTTTCCCTGTTTTCGGTATGGAAGGGGACCTTCCTGAAGCCCGGGGGGGAAATGCGCTCTCTCATCGGTTCCGCAAGATAGTATAAGCTCAGCCGGTGGCTTTCCGTTACAAGGGTCCCCTTGAGAGCGCTGACCTGGATATCATTTGCGCCGGGGGTCAGATGCAGCACCTTGCAGGCGATTTTTTTGCCCGTCTGCACGGAAAGGTAGATATTCTCCGTGTTGTTCCGGGTAACGGCAACGCCGTTGACAGCCGCGTCGTTTATCCTGACCACTACGGTAACCAGTTCTCCCTCCAGCAGTTCGCCTATTGCGGGCGACAGGATGGTCAAATCAGCCGCGCTACCTTGTGTCACACCAGCGCAGAGCAGGAGGAGGGAAAACAAAAAGGCCGGAAAAATGCTCGTCCTCATTATACTGACTTCTCCTATTTGATTTTTACTTTCATAAGAAGCTCCAGCGCCTTCCTGTAATCGGAGGAGGCCTCTTTGAACATGTTATTACCCTCGTAAACTTCCGCCCTGAGCAGATAGATGGCAGGTTCATACTGGTTGAGAGACAGGGACTGCTCGAAGGCGGCCAGCGACTCTTTGAGCCGCCCGTCCTTCCCCAGGGCATAAGCGAAATAGTACTGGGACGGCGGATATGCATCCCGCCTGCCCGCATCGGACAGAATGTTTTCGGACTCTTTTAGTTTTCCGGTCTTCGCCATATGGTATCCAAGCTCGCTCAAAATGACCATATTAGCGGGCTCCACCGCAAGGGCCTTTCTCAAAACGTCCTCGGCCTCCGCGTTTTTCCCTCCCATCTGATATAGCTTTGCCGCCTCCACATAGGGCAGCATGTACCGGGGGTCCTTCTCCATGGCCTTCCTTAACAGGGCAAGGGCGGCCTCCGGTTTTCCTTTCCTGATGAGTCCCCGCGCAAGGTTCGTGTCGGCCACCGCGGCAGGCAGCGGCCTGTATCCCGGAACGCTCTTCGTCTTCGGCTGCTTCCCGGCGGCAGTGAGGAGAAAGTCAAAGAGTTCCTCCGTCCCCACAAGCGGCAAGCCCGGGAGTTCATAGGCTATCTTGCCTTCCATTATAACCACGGTAGACGGCAATGCGATAATGTTGAACTCGTGGAAGGTCTTCAACCCCCGGTCCACCAGGACCGGAAAGGTGATTCCCAGTTCCCGGACCACTTTCCTGACGCCTTCCACATCGCCCTCCGAAAGGGTCTGGTTGTCGGCGTTAATACCGATGACCTGCACCGCATCCTTGTTATCGCGGTAAAAGGCCTCCATCCTCTTGAGCGCCCGGGACGAGTTGGAGCTCCAGGTGGACCAGAAGAGGAGGACCACCGCCTTCTTCTGACCATACTGGGACAGGTTCACACTCCCTTTTCCCTCAATATCCTGCAGGGCGAAGTCAGGGGCCTGCTGCCCCACCTGCAGCAGCGCCTGGGCGGACGCCGTATAGATGAAAGACAAGACAAGCACGCCGATGAAGAGCAACATCTGAGGGAAAAGCGGTCTCGCAATACGGAAATGGGCCCTCATTTGCTCCCTCCCCTGGTCTTTTTTATACCCTCTTTAAATTGGAGTATGGCGTTTGGGTAATCGCCGCGGCCCTCGTACACGAGACCGAGCGCGTAATGGGCCAGAGAGGGAGAAGGATTCAGCAGGAGCGCTTCCTTCAGCACCGACTCGGCAGTATTCAAATCTCCCTTATTGATAAGCACAAGCCCCTTGCCGGTCTGCGCGCCCTTAAGCTGCGGATTTATTTTCAGCGCCGCCTCGAAGGCCGCGGCGGCCCCGTCGTAATCTCCCTTTTGCAGAAAAAGATGCCCCAGCTTCTCCTGGGCCTCCGCCCCTTCCTCCTGGGCATTGACGCCGCAGGGCAGGACGAAACCCACACAGACTAAAAAGAAGAGGCAGATGACCGCACCCGCCATATCCCGGCGGCACAGAGGTGACTTTATCAGCGTAATTAGTTTCATGGCCTCACCTGTTTTTAACCGGCGATGCCCGGTTATACTCGAACTTCTGGTGACAGCCGGGCAGGCAGGAGCCGCCGCTCTCTGTCTTTTGGAACCCCACAGGCAGGCCCCACTCCCCAAAGGGAACGGCATCCCTTATATGCTTGGGATTGTTTGTGGCATGGGGATTGTGGCAGGCCCTGCAGGTCCTCCCCTTCACCGTCTTGTTGACATGGACAAAGTGCAGGTTCTGGTTGCCGTTCCTGAAACCGGTCAGGGTCGTGGTCTTCTCATCAAGCACCAGGGTCTTTTCATGGCACGTGAAGCACAATTCGTAGTTCTTCGCATCGAAAGGCGCGTAAATGAGCGGGGGGAAGTTCTTTCTCAGTATCCTGAAATTATTGGACCCGTGGGTATTGTGGCAGGCGGAGCAGTCGTTCTGTTTTATGGGCCCGTGTGTGACTTTGTTCTTTGCAAGAAAATCCTTCATGTTCTCGATCTTGCCGTCAGGAGTATCCTGTGGCTTGTCATGGCACATCATGCAGGTGTCCACCGGCTGCCTGACCAGTTGTTTCACATAGTCCGACACATGGGGATCATGGCATACGAGACACTTCTTCTCGGTCGCCAGGCCGCCGTGCTTGGTTTTAACTTCGGCGATCCAGTCCTTTTTGTCCTTGTGACAGGTGAAACAGAGGTCCTGTGAGCCCTCTGCCGCGAAACTGTTCTTGAAATTCCCCCCGTGCGGGCTGTGGCACTTGACGCAGCTCTCCTGCACCGGTTTATGGCTGAACTTCTTGTCCTTGAAGGCCTCGGCCTTGTCGGGATGGCACTCGTAGCAGACATCATTCCCCGCTGCATTCAGCATCTTGGGGTTGTCCGTCTGGTGGGGATTATGACAGAGGTCGCATCCCGAACTCACCGGAGTATGCGTGAAAGCGTTTGCAGCGATTTTCTTGTCATGGCAGGTAAAGCAGAGGTTCTGGCCCTCTGCCCTGAGCATGAGCCTGTAGGGGGACTGGTGGGGATTATGGCATTTAGTACAGTTGCCCTCCCGCACCGGCGTATGCACGCCCTTCTTCGTGTCCACTTTTTCATGGCACTTATAGCAAAGTTCAGAGGCCTTCTTTATCGGAGCAAATTTATGATCACCCTGGGCAACATGGCAGACATTGCACTGTTTGACGGCAACGGGACCATGGACGAATTTGTCCTTGCCCATCCCGCTGTGGCATTTGTCCGTTACGCATGAATCAAGGGCCTCTGCCGGAGCGGGACTTTTTCCACCCTGCAGGGTGACTCCAAAAACAATAACGGAAATAAACGCCAGAATATACAACTGCACTCTCTTGCCATTCATCTGTTCCTGGTCCTCCTTATTTTTTACGATAGTTTTGTCTGAGATGCTCTTTGCTGAGAAACGCACGTCCGCCGCCGCATGACCCAGTGTCCCGGCGTGCTAGAAAAGACGATTAGCGTGGTTAATCCCGGTACCGGATCCATGGTAATGACAACCCACACAACTGCCTGTGCTAAAACTGTGCACCACTTCTTTAAGGCCGTTCCCCGCGTCCGCTCCCGCAGGGTTCGTATGGCATAGCGCGCACAACTGGTTGAACCGGTGAGAGGTGACGCTGACGGAAGCGCTCTTTGCGGTATCGTCCGTCATCGTCGCAGTACTCCCAGATTCGGTGATGAGCCAGGGATTATTTGAAGAATGGACATTATGGCATTCCGTGCAGAGAAGCACCATACGGTTGGTATAGGTCCCCCTGAAAGAGGCGAAGAGCTGAGCGCCTCCATCACCAAATCCGTGAATATCGGCAGTTGCCTTCCTGTCCGCGTCCGTGGCGCCGATGCCGAGGAATGCGCGGCTGAAATCGGCGCCTGGGTTGATAAAGTTGAGCGCAGGCGGGATGATCCCGGCAGCCCCGTTGGCATTATGGCAGGAGAGGCAGAAATCGTTGATGGTGGTATAGGTGGTCCCAAAGTTTGTAAGGTCCACAGATATATCAAAAACACCGTTCATGTCCGACCTCTCATGACAGGTGAGGCAGGCGGCATCATTCAAACCACCGCTACGGGTAATATCGTGCTGGGTGGTTTTGTTAAAAAGAGATACATTGCTCAGGATGTTTGCATCGCCGTGGCAGATAAGACAGCGCCTTATGCCACCCTCTTCCGCGCTCAGACCGTTGGTCCCATGGCAGCCCATACATGCCTTTTCGACATTGCCACCGAGGGCATTCAGGCCGTTCCATATAAGGGGCGCCCTTTTATGCATATCCGCAAGCTTGACAAGAGGATGGCAGCCAAAACAATCTTTCCTTTGCCAGCCCAGTCCTTTGGCATGCTGGGATGATTGCGTCAATAAAGGAGCGGTCACTGTTCCTGCCGGTGAACTTCCTCCGCTTCCGGGAGAACTGGATCCGCATCCGCCGCATACAATCAAGAAAAACAGTGGCAGCGCTATTGCTGAATAACCCGATATCTTCTTCAAGCCCCTGAAACTCCTCTCTGACCACCGGATAATGCCGGGACACTTAATAAGCATTATAAATTACCTATTTCCATCGTATTTTGTAAAGCTTCTGTTTTCGTTAAGCTGCGGCCCGCTCTCATTCGGAGTTCCGTTTCTTTCGCATCTTCTTGAGAGATTCTATGATGTCCGTCGAATCGTAATAGGGACTGTTTTCGTTGCGCGCCTTTTCCTTGTGATAGTACTGGTACTTGTACCTGACCTCCGCGCGGTGGCAATTGGCGCAAAAGGTGTTTGCAGGGTCACCCATCTTCAAAAATGCGGTTTTGGACGACACCTCTTTGGCGGCAGCCTCTTGCAGCTTCTCCCTGCTCCATACATGCGGATCGTGGCACGTAACGCAAATGACCTCGGTCTCGACGATTTTGCCGTCTTTTTCCAGGCCATCTTTTGCAAGCAATGCAGGATCCGCAAAGAGCAGCTTTTCGGGATGGCGGTAGAACTTCACAAGCGCTTTTTCTCCCGGGGCTCCGGTCCGGTGGCATTCGAGGCAGAGCCTGCTTTTCACCTTCTCTTCGGCGGGGGCAGCGCTTATGTCCCTTGCCCACATGGGCCGTTCTTTCCCGTTATGCGCAACGTGGCAGTATTCGCAGACCCCTTTTTTCTCCTTTTCAGAGACGTCATGCCGTGTCCCGAAGACCTTGTAGGCCGTCTTATGGCATTCCTTGCACAAATCCCCCCTGGAATTGTCGGCCCTGAGGAAACTGTTCGTTAGGTCCCCATCGACATTTTTCCCGGGCCCGAAATCAGCCTTTGAAGGAGACCAGCGGTGCGGGTCGTGGCAGGATTTGCAGGTCACCTCCGCCTCCTTTTTCTTCCCTTCCGCCTCCGCGGGTTTTGCGCCCAGCGGATGGCTGATCTTCCCGGTCAGCTTTTTTTCACCCGACCCTCCCTCTTCATGACAGGAGAGGCAGTTGAGGTTTTCGGCATTTCTCTGTATCTCGTCCGGATATTTCTTCGCGAGCTGCGGGGCTGCAAAGCCGATGGGCTTCGGCCCTTCATGCACGAGGTGGCATGTCCCGCAGAGACCGGCCTCCGCCGTTTTCTCTTTCTTTATGTTCTCATACTTCTTTTCAAAAAGAGCGCTGTCATGACCCGTGCCCTTTACATATTTTTGAGTGATATGACACGTCTCGCAAAGGACCGTTTTGTTTTCCTTGCGGAGGAACTTTGTCTTGACCAGGCCCCTGTCGTCCATGACCTTTTCCTTTTCCATAAGCCGGTGGGGATCATGGCAAGTGGAGCAATAGACCTTGTCGCCGGCAGACAAATCTTCGGCAAACAAGGGCAGTCCCGTCTTTGCGTCTTTTGCGGTTTTATCCAGCTCCTTTGCAGTGGTATGGCTGTACGGCCCTTTGGTCTCGACTTTAGTCACCTTGCGTCCCTGCCCGTGACAGACGTCGCAGACCTCGGTCGCAACGGGCTTCCCTTGCGGAAGCGGCAGCGCCCAGCCGTGAGAGCCGTGGCAGATGCCGCAGGTCCCCACCTCTGCTACGGTCTTGTCATTGGCCGTTTTGATCTCTTTCCCGGTTATCTTGAGGGCATGCGGGGTCTCCCTGATCCCTTTCATGGCGTCATGGCACTGCAGGCAAAGCTCGGAATCCCTGTTTTCCATAACAAGAATGTCCTTGGACTTTCCCTTGTGGACCTTGTGGCAGGAGAGGCAGCCGAGCCTGTTGTCCTCAAACGTCGCCCCCTCTTTTTTGAGGGCCTCGGAGGGTTTGGTCTCCTTGAGTTCAACCCCCATCTTGTGCGCCAAGGGTTTTCCTTCGCCCGCCTTTTTGACGTTGGCCTCCTTGTGGCACTCGCCGCAGAAGTCCGAAAGCGTCCCGTAAGCAGGCAACAGGTCTTCCCTCTCCACGCCATGCACCTTGTGGCAGGAATTACAGATAACGCGTTTCTGAGAACTGTCCGGCCTGAGTCCTAAATGCGAGAGACTGTCCGGGAAACCTTTCTTCATCTCTTTCATGACGCTGTGCTTGCCCTTTTCGGGACCTGCGTCATAGCCGCCGTGGCATGCAACGCACATGCCGGAGTTCTTGTTGTCCATACGCAGAAAGACCTTGTACGAGGTGACCTTCTCGGATGGACCGGAATGTATAGTGTGGCAGGTGCCGCAATAAACCTCGTCCTTCACGCTGAGCGGAAACTTCTTCTCGTCTATGGTGACCTTTGCCGTCGGTTTTTTAAAAACCGTATGCCGCTTTCCGGTCCATACCCGTCTCGAATCCCTGACAAAGCCGTCGTGGCAGCTATAACACATCTCTTCCGAGCTTACAACCCCAAAAGTATTCTTCATCAGGACATTCGTCCCTACCCACGGTATAAGGGTCTCCTCTTTGCCCTTGAAATCGTCCATCCACATTACATGGCAGACGGCGCACTCCCTCTTGGACGACACCTCAAGTGTAGCTTCGGAAGGAACGGCGAAGAGCAAAAGGAACCCCGCAATAAACACCGGCAGGAAAAATGGTTTCGGTTTTATATCCATTATTTCCCCACTTTCCATACGCTTATCCTGTTTTTCAGTTGTTCCACAACAAAGAGCCGGTTGCCGGAGAACGCCATGTTGGTAGGTGTCTTGAGCCTGAGGTTCGGGCCGTCACCCAGGGCCAACAGGCCGGTGAAAGCGCCGGAGGTATCAAAGACCTGTATCGCGCCGGTATAACTGTCGGAAACGAATACGCGAGTCCCGGAGATCATGACCCCCTTGGGCCGGTAGAGTTTCCCCGGCGTAATGCCCCATCCGCCGAACCATAGGCTCAGTTCGCCCGAGGGCCTGAAACCTTTCACCTTGTTGTTTATCACATCCACCACATAGACCGTCCCATGGCCGTCGAGGGCCACGGTCGCGGGATACCTGAATTGATTGTCCTCCTCGCCGAAGCTGCCCCACCCCCGGAGCCTGCTGCCGTTGCGTCCGTAAACATGTATATGGTGATTATCGTTGTCCACAAGGAATATCTCGCCCTTTTCAGACACGGCGCAGTCGGTTATTTCCGGCTTTCCCCCTTTTTTAACCGGAGTGACTGTAAAGGAACTCTGGACCTTCCCTTCGCCGCTGTAAACGGTCACTTTTGCAGTGTCCGCATCGGCAACATATATCCTGCCGCCCGGCCCCGCGCACAAACCAATGGCCCGGCCCTGCACGGCGCCGCCGCCGAACTGCTGAAGGTAGCCGCCGCCCAGGTCAAAAACAGCCACGCGGTGGTTCAGGCCGTCGAGCACATAGAGCCTGTTGCCGGCAACCGCAACATCGGTGGGCTGTTTTAGCGGCAGACCGCCTGCTTCCGTTATCTCAAAGAGATATTCCGCCGGTATCTTTTCGAAGGCCGCCGCTACAGGCGGCAGCAGGCCCAGCGAAAAGAAAAGAATTGCAAGGACCGCCAGACCGGACAGACCGGCCAAGTTGGCCAAGCTGCGATGTCTCACTCTGTGCCCCGGCATATGGTCACCGTTTCTCCCCGTTGCCGCTGAACAACTGCGGCAGATAGAATTTCTCGTACTTCTCGATCATGCCTATGACGGCGTTGCCCTGGAGCTCTTTAATACGCGCCGCACTATAGCCGAGCTCATCGAAGGGCAGGTAAGGCTTCTGCTGGGTGTGGCAGTCCCTGCATTTGACCGCTTCACGGGAAGCAGACTGGTGCATGGCCTTAATGGCCTCGACTTTCTGCGCACGGCCCATATCTTTTTCGATTTTACGGTACTTGTCCACCATGGCATTCATTTCCAGGCTGTCACTCCTACCCTCTTTGCCTAAATAAATGATCTTGTAATCCACCTTTTTCTGCAACCCGTAAGAGCCCACAGGCTCCCTCGTTATATGGCCGTCCATTTTGACGGCCCACTGGAATACGCCTGCCGGCTGCCCCTGCGCCGGGCGGCTGTGGCAGACTTCGCAGGACATGTAAGAGGAATGCATGTTAATAAAGGCCCTGACCTCCTTGAGGTCCTCGTGACACAGATCTCCGTGGCATTTAATGCAGGAGCATTTGGTGCAGGGGGTCACCTCCATGCCGATGGTGTGAAAATGGCCCTTGACTTCCTTCCCCGCAGTGATCCGGTAACCGATATACTCTTTCTTTCCCTTGAAGCCTTCCAGCGCATTCAGCCCTTCAAGCCGCACCGCCTCCACCACCTTCGGCTGCCCTCTTTTCTCTTCGTAGGAGACCGCCTCCTGCTCGTGCGGCGGGAAGAAGCCGTGCTTGCTCAAAATAGTCTGTTTCAGGATCATGAAAGTAAGGGCCGCGATCACCCCCATCATTATAAAACCATAGACCATCGTGTAGGGCTTCCCCTCCCTGAAAGAACTTGCGCCATGCGCCGCATGGTCGTACTGTCCCACTATCTCGCTTTCGAAACCGCCGGCCTTCATCATCATCACATATTCCTCGTAATGCTCCTCGATCATCTCCTCTTCGGAGAGGTAGCCGGTTATGAAGACCCTGCCCATCGGGAACTTGTGGCGATGGAAATGGACGTTGTAAAAGTGCCAGACAACGAGGAAAGTGGCGGCGAGCAGCGCTTCGTCGGTATGCATGATGTAGGAAATGTTCAGCATGACGCCGGGCAAAAACTGCGAGAAAAAGTCCCTCTGCCACATGAGAAGTCCGGAAAGGCCGAGGATTGGAATACCCCAATAGACGGCGTAATAATCGTACTTTTCCTTCCACATGAACTTTTCGAAAGTCGGCTTCTTGTCGGTAACGAAAAAGAGATACTTCATGTTGTAATAAAAATCCGTGACGTCCCTTACATGCGGGACCATCGGCATCTCGTAGAAAGCGACTAACGCGCTCCACAGGGTCAGCTCCCCTCTCCTTTTCATGGGCAGAAAGGTTTCCGTTAGATAAATATATAGGAAATAGATGGTGTGGTAGACGAAAAGCAGGCACATAATCACACCCGAAATATGGTGTATGGTGGGCACTATGGAGATCCCGCCGAACAGTCTGTATAGAAAATCCATGCCCGGAGCTTCGGGGTATTTCAGGGGCACTCCGGTAAATATAAGGGCCAGGACCGAGAGGAAGAGCACCACATGCTGGAGCCGCTGGTGTATCGTGAAACGGTAAAAGAATTTGACCCCGTCCTTGATGACAATACGTGACCTGTGGAATGAAAAGGGCGTCCGCAGGTCTTCCGCGCGCTTCGGTGTATAGTTCTTAGTATCGTTAGTCATGTTTCTTCCCCCTTTCCTTGAGCAGTCCCACATCGGGGAAAAAGCTCCTGAGCTGTTCCATGAACATTATGAGGAACAGCATGATCAGCACCCCTGCCGTCAGTAAAATGAAAAAATAATAGGTGTAGCGCTCCACCACGGCCTCGGGAGTGTGGGTATCCAGGTGTACCTTGAAGGCGGCAAGGTTCGGCCCGGCGGTCTCGTGGCAGGCTGTCTGGTTGCAGGTCTTGGGAGCGTTCTTCTTGTTTATGGATGAGAGTGGATCTTCATGCGTGCGTATCATATGCACGGACTCCCCCGGCTTTATGTGGCAGTCCGTGCAGTCCGGCTGCCGTTTCCCGCCGAATATGGCCGACTTGCCATGGAAGGTCTCACTATAGGTGTAGACCACGTTTTTCAGCTTGTGCCTCTTGATTATCTCCCTGTCCTCGTGGCAGCTCCCGCACATATCTATTACCTCTGTGGCGGACCTGCTCCTGCGGAGCCTGCTGCTGACATGCTTGTAAAAAGACTCGGCGAACTCCTTCTTTTCGTGGCAGGAGACGCACCGCTCCAGCGACCTGTCGGTCATTCCCTGGTGCGCTATCTTGAAATACGACATGGGCCGGTATACGGGGTCATCCCTGTGGCAGTTCCTGCAGTTAGGCAGGTCCTTTGCATGCTCTTTGGGGTTGCCGTCCTTGCCGGTCCTGGAATGGACGCTCAGGGCGATCATGTCCTGGATGTGCCGGTGCGAGAACATCTTGCCGGTGGAGGGCTCCTGGATATGGCATTCCTTGACGCAGTCTACTTCCTTTAACTGCTTCTCGTGAGGGATCCTGTCGACCCCGGCGTGGCAGTCACTGCATTTTACCCTGTTGTGCGGCCCCTCCTTTACCAGCGCTTCGTTGATAAAGAGAAGCCGCAGCTTGTTGCCTTCGTCCACCCGCGCAAGCCCGGGGAACCTGTGGCACATGATGCAGTTCTCCTCATCCGCAAAGGATGGAGGCACTGAATAAAAAAGAAGCGCAGCACAAAAAAGTACCCCGGCGCACAATGCTCTCATTCGCTCTCCCCCTGTTTCAGTCCTTGGTATCGTATACCGCTCATATGCGATTATTTCCCGCCCTCACCGTGACAGGCCTTGCATAGAATCCCATTGTGGGCGGTAAGACGCATGTTTCTTTCGGCATGCGGGGCAGTCTGCGGCCTGGCCTGGTCCCTGCCCCCCCATTTTTTTGCCTTGTACTGCGCATCCTTGTCCTGCACGGCGGAAAACCTCTTCCATTTCTTCATCGTCTCGTCGGGGACTTTCTCTTCCTCGTACTTTACTCCGGCGGCAGCGCCCTCCTCAAAAACCCCCTTCTCGTGCGGGTTGTGACAGGTGGCGCAGGTGAGTCTTCCAGCTTCGTCGAGGGGGAAAAGGATGCCGTATTTTTTCTCCGATTCTTTCATATTGCCGAGTATCTTTGCCTCGGGTTTTTCGAGATGCTCGAAGGCCCCGGCATGAGGGGTGATAAGGTGGCAGCCGATGCAGATCGTGGACATCTTTCTTCTCAGCTGGTACTCTCCCCTTTCGACCTTCTTTTTCGGATCAGGGGCCTTTTCATGGCAGAACAGGCAGCGTTTTTCATCTATTTTACCGTCCTTTTTCTGCAATTCGTGCGGATTATAGTTTTTGACCTCATCCTTTTTGTGACACTTGTAGCAGACTTCCAGGCGCTCGGCATAGGGAGCGCCGCGCAGGAGATGCCGGTATTTCTGCTTATCAGCGGCTTTGCATGCGGGCGTATGATCGTGACAGGTGCGGCATGAGGTGGCGCCGCCGGAGGCAAGAGGGAAATCGGCGGGGACCTTCACATGCTCGGACGGTTTCGTGCCTACCGAATGGAGTTCATCCGTGGCCTTACCCCGCGTATGGCATATAGTACAGAGGGTATTCTCATCGCCGCGCAGAAAAAGGTCGGGCTTCTGGGGGGTGCGGGTATGGCAGGCAACGCACCCGCCCGTTTCCCAGTGCGGGTTTGTTTTGAAATATTCGCGCCCGTAGAGGGAGGTCATTTCTTCTTCAGAAACACCCATGGCGGGCAGGGCAGCTATCAGAAGGAACAGTGCACAGAAAGTGCTAATTAATGACCGCATCATGGCCTCCCTTAAAAATGTCAGGCTGTGCAGACTCGGGGGCAACTCCCCCGGGAACAACTTTACATCTATTCCAGGAAAAACTTAATTGTATCTCCTTTTCTTGCCGCTGTGACAGTCTGTGCAGAAGCTCGAAGTGTGGCAGGCGCTGCAACCCGCCGGGTCTATCTGGGCTTCTACATAATGGAAAGACCGGTACGGTTTCGGGTGCATGACGGACTGCACCGTGTCTCTCCTGGTGTGGCAGTCGGAGCAAAACCACTCCTTGTGGCAGGCCGTACATGACTGCCTGTCATTTTTGGCGTCCACCGCATGGAACTTCTTCCACTCCCTCACATGCGTTTCCGGCCTTATGGCGTAGAGGTCGTCATGGCATGTCGCGCACTGGTACGGCGAGCTGCCGACCCTGGTCTCCGTGTCCACATGGCAGAAATGGCAAATCACTTTCCGCGGATAAAGCCCTATCTCCGACTCTTCGAGAGCGCCTTTGAAACTCCGCCCTTTTATCTTCAGAAACTTGTGGCAGTCGAGACACTCATAGTCCATCTTTGTGAGTATTTCCTTATGCACACCGTGCTTGAAGTTCTGCGCGGGCGTCCGGTAGACGAACCTGGCGCAGCCGGCGGCAACAAAGATTAGTATGATAAGCACGGACAAACGTATTACCGTATGTTTCATTGTCTGACCTCTTTCCGCGGGCCGGACAGCCCCGGGCTGCCCGTGGCAAAGCCGAAATTGTAATCCAGTCTGAGCCCGGTCCTGAAATCGCTTTTGAACTCGGGGTTGTCGCTCTGCTCCGCGAAGAAGGCCAGTTTCAGTCTGGACACGGGACTGTAACCGACCTCCGCGGAAACGGTTTTTGCCGTCTTGTTACTCCTGAAAGGCGCATCGTACAAAACAGCCTCGACCCCTGCCTGTGTAGTCCAGAGCCTCAAAGGCCGCCACTTCAGTGTTGCCGAGACGCCCGACGCCTTGGCAAGGAAGCTCTCGAAACGGTACACCCCGGCATCTAAATCCAGCCCGGCGGGCTTGATGAAATTGACGGTCACGCCTCCCCTGACAATAGTCCCGTTCTGCCATACTCCGTCCGGCATCCTGAGCCCGGTGAAAACCGACCCCTGGTAGACGGAAAAATTAGTGGAGAGATCATACGTCAAGGTGTAGAATATCCGGTCCTCCCTGCCTGTTGAGAGGAGCGAAATAATTAGTTGCCTGTCCGCGGGATAGTCGTCCCTTATATCATAGCGGTCGGCCTGCATAAGGAGCCTGAGTTTCTTGTCGAAAGCAAAGAAGAGGCGCGCTGTGAGCTTATCTATCGCCGCTTGGTCGGTGTTGTAATCCAGCGACCCGTCCGCGGACATTTTCACCTCGCTGCTGAGCAGGTTGAAACGGAAATCCTTACCTCCGCCGGCCCCCACGATTTCGCGATAAACGGTCCCGTCCTTGCCCTCGCGGGAATAATAGACATTCGCCCTTGCTCCCTCGACCCCCTGGAGGAAGAGTTTCCCGCCGGCCAGATAATCCCCTGTGTCCCTGAACCTGTTCTGTATCTGCTCAGGGTAGAATTCCAGGTACCGCGGCTGCCCCGCGTAAATGGCAGCGCCGATACGGCCTTCAGGCCGCATTGTCAGATACGCGCCATCCAGGGTAAGGAACCGGTGCGACTCAAGCGGGAAACGCCCGAGCTTAAGATCGGTCTCTCCCTGAAAGGTCCTGTACTGCGCGTAGAGATGATATATGTCCGTTGAGTCGGGACCGTTGTTCAACTCAGTCCCGTATTTGCCATAGGCATGTAAGGAGAGCGGGGTAACAAAAAGCTTGTCCAGATCGAGGCGGAGATAATTGTCGAGCACTGCTTCCCTTGTCCCGTCCCTGTTCTGCCTGCTCTCAAAGAGGGAGGTAAACTTGCCGTCCAGCTCGGCCCCGTGGAGCGGCCGGGGAAGCGAAGTCATTGCCAGTAATGCAAGAACTAAAGCCTTATATCGGAGCTTACTTGTCATCAATCCCCTTGTTGCAACACAATTCTTTACATGATACATATTCTCAGAGTTTTTGTAAAGTTCTTGCAAACAATGGTTGCAGACTTCATAACCTATTGTTCTTATGCCGGGAATGGCGAAAAAAAGGCCGGGAGTTTTTCTCCCGGCCTTTTGGTGCTATTGCTAATGAAACTGTCAGGGCTTGCCGCCGGGGGACATCGGCATGGGGCCTTTATCTCCAGGCATCTGGACCGGGCCTTACCTTCGCAAGTTCCGCCTTATTAATTTCCACTTTGAAGTTTTTCTTCACAGTCTCCATAAGCTTCTCAAAAACCATCTTCTGTTTCTCCTGCGTCATCTTCCGGGGTATGACCGTCTTCACCTGATCAAAGTCAACAGAGTTGCCCTTCATGTCGGTAACTTTAAGTATACCGATGCCGCCGTCCATGGTCACAGGACCGCTCAGCTCTCCCCTCTTGAGAGAGAATGCCAACGACACCAGACCCGGGTCCAGCCTGCCCTTATCCATGGGGCTTACATAGCCCATATCCCCTCCCGCTTTGGCAGAGCTCTTGTCAATCGATACCTCCCTGGCGACCCTGGCGAAGTCCTCTCCCCCCTTCAACCTTTGGAGCACCTTTGAGGCATCGTCCTGGCCCTTGACTACAATCCTGCTGACCCTCATCTCTTTGTTGTTTATGAAATCATCCTTGTGCGAATCATAATAGTCCCTTATATCTTTCTCGCTGACCCTGGAGGCCGAGGCTATCTCCTTATCGATAAGGTAATTGACAAGGGCTATCTTCCCGGCCTCTTCAATTTTTTTCCCGGCCTCCCTGTCCTTCTCAAGTCCCCTCTTCTTCGCTTCCAGGTAGAGGCCCTCTTTCTTGACCAGTTCATCCACAAAACGGGCGGCGCCGTCAGGCCCCATAAACGACATCCTGGCCATCGGCGGGATGGTGGACATCTGGGCCTGCACATCTTCCCTGGTGAGCTTCACGTCGCCTATTTTCACCACATAATCACCTTTGAAGCCCCCGCCCTTTGAGCAGGACACTGCAAACATAAGGACAAATACAGACAGCAAAAATCTTTTTCTCATATACATACGCTCCTTCTTTGTAATAGTATCCCTACAATGTACCATATTCCCAGGGTAAAAATCGAGCGCCGGAGGCTTTTTACAGGCTCAGGCAGGCCGGGATTCCTTGACACATATCCACTCCTTTGGTTACGCTATTAAGATATATCTAACCTTTCCAAGGAGGAATAAAAGTGAAGCGAACCATCTCAATTCCAGTATTGGTATCGGCGCTGGCAATAATGTTCATATGCACCACTGCCTTTGCCGATGATACCAAGGCCCCCGCCAAACACGCCGTAAAGAAACACTCAAAACATAAGATCGTCAGAACAAAAGGCCCGTCGGTCCTGATGGACATCAACACCGCCACAAAGGACCAGTTGATGACCCTTGGTATCAGCGAGGGCGATGCAAATAAGATCATTGCAGGACGTCCGTATAAGACAAAAACTCCGCTGCTGACGAAAGGGATCCTCTCGTCAGCCACATACGATAAAATCAGACATAAGATTGCCGCCTACCCGCCAAAATAGTTAAGCCGTACGGGGAACGGGTAGGACCCGTCCCCCGTACGGCCCTACATGCACTGTTGGGCAACCCTTTCCTGCGCCTCCCTGTTTCCGAGGCCGGCGGCCCTCTTCCAGTCGGCGCAGGCCCCGGTATTATCTCCCATCGCTGTTTTGATATTTGCCCTGTTGCTGTAAGCTAAACCAAAAGAGGGGTCCGCGCTTATGGCTTTATCGTAATCCTTCAGGGCGCCTTCCCGGTCTCCCGTGTCCCTTTTAATATTTCCCCTGTTATTATAGGCTGCGGCGAATAAGGGGTCTAGGCTTATGGCTTTATTGTAATCACTCAAGGCGCCCTTGAATTCTCCCCTCTTTACCCTGAGGGTCCCTCTGTCGCAGTAAGCTAAAGCAAATAAGGGGTCTATGCTTATGACCTTATCGTAATCACTCAAGGCGCCCGGGAAGTCTCCCCTCTTTTCTTTGACACTCGCTCTGTTGCTGTAAGCCAAAACATATGAGGGGTCTATGCTTATGGCCTTATCGTAATCACTCAGGGCGTCCAGGAAGTCTCCCCTCTCCGCGCTCATATTTCCCCTGTTACTATAGGCTGCGGCAAATAAGGGGTCCACGCTTATGGCTTTATTGTAATCACTCAAGGCGCCTTCCCGGTCTCCCGTGTCTCTTTTAATATTTCCCCTGTTGCTATAGGCCGCGGCAAAGGGGTCTATGCTTATGGCTTTATTGTAATCACTCAGGGCGCTCATGAAGTCTCCCCTGTTTTTCCAGCCGTTCCCCCTGTTGAAATAAGCAAAAGCGGAGCCCGGGGACCCTTCTGGAAACGTTTTAAGAATTTCATCGTAGAAGACGATGTCGTTCTTCCACACCGGATTGCGTTCATACGATATCCATGAAAAAAGCGCCACATACCCCGCCGCCGCAATCAGCGCAGCCGTCCTGCCATGCCGCTTCCAGGGCGAAACACCGCTCCCGGCCGCATACTGCCACGCTAGGGTTACCATCGCAAATAACAGGCCGACGTAAGGGAGATACGCGTAGCGGTCGCAGACCATCTCACTCCCCATGGGGATTATCTTCAGTACCAGCACAATGTGGACAAAATAAAACATTATACCGAAAACAACCGGCTTCCTGTATTCCCGCGCCCTTGTTATGACCCAGCCGATGACAAGCAGGGCCGGCAGAGCGCAATAATACTCCACCGGAAGCAGGCCGCCCGTTTTCGCCGGATACAGATAATAGGGCGCGAGGTTGAAAGGAGCAAACAATTTGATCAGGTAAAAGACAATTGAATAACTGACCAGAAAAATTCTGTCAAGGAGACTGAAAACAAGCTTGCTGCCTATATGCCCCTCGTGTTCCCTGACCACAAACGTCAGTATGCCGAAGACAAGAGAAAGAGCAAAGAAAGGGAGCTTCTCTGCAAGGGACCTCCTGTCAAGCTTCCTTCCGTAATACCAGTCGGTCAGCGCCATCAGCAGGGGGAACACGACCGCCGCTGATTTGGAGAGCAGGGACAAGAGAAAAAACACGCCTGCGCCGGCAAGGCGCCACCTGTCGCTGCGGGTGTCCTTCAGGCGCCTGATATAGCTGATATAGCAGATATAGGCGGCAAGATAAAAGAGCGTATACAGCAGGCTGCTCCTGACGGACACCGGCGTGACAGCCGCAGCGTTCATCGGATGCACGGCGAAGACCAGGGCGGCAAACGCGGCGGCCCCGGTCTGCTGCGTCATGAGCCTGACAAGATGAAATACGAGAGTGACATTGAGCAGGTGCAGCAACAGGTTTGTTGCATGATAGACGAAGGGGTTGAGATGTCCTATCCGGTAATCTAAGGCATAGGACAGGTACACAAGCGGGGTGTACATCGCCAGCAACGGCCTGGTGAAATAGACCTTCAGGCTCTCGACGTTAATATTGCGGACGGAAACGTTGTTATAAACATTCTGCGCATCGTCCCAGTTGAGGAACTCGTTCTGAAAAGTGTTGGCAAAGACAAGGATAGTGAGCGCTAAAATTCCGGATACGAGTAAGGCGGCCCTTTTCTTTCCGGACCCGCGCGGCACAATTGTCAATTTTCAGTCCTCCCAAAAAAAAGGCGGACCCCGAAGGGTCCGCCCATACTCTACATGATACTAACGGGGTGCGGCTACTTTGTGAACGTCCTTGATCGGCGCTATCTTGCCAACACCGTGGCAAAGGAGACACCCCTCGACCGGCTTCGTCCGGTCCCAAGCATTAGTTTGGTCGCGCGCTGAGTAAACAGCGCCGCCATTGGCCTCAAAGTGCGCATGGTCGGCATTGCTGTCATGACACGAGAAACATACAGTGCTTATCGGCGATGTCACCAGGGTCCTGGAATCAGGTGAGGTTATGTCGCCGCCGGTACTGACCATGCTGGTAATTCCGTAGCTGATGGCAGTAGCCAAATAGCCGGAACCGTATACTGTGTTGGTCCTCGTGACGTAAGGTGACCACGCGATTTGTTGTGTTGCGGTATAAGAACTCTTAAACGTGCCGCTGGCAACGGTGGTGTAAAGCATACGATCCAGCACTTTCTCCTGGTATTTAGGCGTGCTGCTGCCATTGAGGACAGCTGTAGAGGTATACACAGTAGCGCTGAAGTCGTACATGCCCGGCAGATGGCACTGCTCGCACTGGTTGAGCATGCCCGGATAGCGCACAGTAGCAAAAGAGCTGACAGTGGTGGAATGCCAATTGTAGTCTACCGTACGCGGGCTGTTGTTGGCGCCCTCAGGATTGGCCGAGTGGATGGCGTGAATGAAGGAACTGGACCTTGCAGACCAACCGCTGCTGGTCCTGTTGGGCGTGTGACAGACGGCGCAGATCTGGGCGTTATTCCTCTCAATCTCACCGCTGTGGAAATCAGGCACTCCGCCTGCACCCATTGTGGTCCCAAACTGCTCGTGGCACTTATTACACCTGGAGGTCTCGACAATCTTACGGCGTCCCGTGTAGTTCTTGGCAGTCACTAAAACCGCCGGGATTACACGCTGGGTACCGTTAAGATAGCCATTGCCACCAATTACAGTGCCGCCCGTTATCTGGTTGAGGGTCCCGTATAACATACCATCGACCATAGAGGCGTTAGTGGGAACTAAGTTGGTGATAATAGTAGCGCTGTACCAGCCGTTGGCATCAGGACCGGCCAAGGTGCCGTTTTTCCCGTTCCATACGTTCAGCACTGAAGCGCTGAAACTGGCGTTGTAGTCGGCCGGGGCGAGAATACCGTCCTGCGGCAGTGAATACATCACGTAGAAGGTCGGACCGCTGCCCGCTCTCGGGAAAGTGTTTTGACCGGTAATCATGCCCGTCTCGTTACCGGCGACCCAGCTATTGAATCTGACAGGAGTCCCATTCCTGTTGATCCGGAACGTGAACTGCGCCTGTCTGCTGCTATTCACGGACATGCTGGCTACTTCGTAGGTAAAGTTGTCCAGCCCCGCGGGAACCTCAGGGTTGTGCGTTGTGGAGAAAATTGTCATATGATCTGCCTTGATGTCCGCAGCGGCATGACAACTTTTGCACATTAAGTCATCGGTTTTTGCTCCGCCGACGTGGCCCGCTGTCGACCCGCCGATGGTTGTCCCTGTTCCGTTTGCGAAGTTAATGCCGTCATGGCAGGAACCGCAAGCTCTCCGGGTGGGATGTGTGTTCCAGTTGTCGCCGTCAGGCGTAGCAGCAGACTGTGTGTGGCACGTTGAGCAGTTCCTTATGTCCTGTGGATATGCGACCTCGGAATAGTCGTGCACGCCGCCGCCATAGCCCCATATTATGAAAGAGCCGCCGGCCGCGACGCTCGGCAACTCTTCGCCCATGTGGAGCTTGTGGATAAAGGAATCCATAGAGATGGTATTGCCGCTGTTGGGGTCGGTACTGCCGGGGTTGTGGCAGGTAACGCAGTACTCTATCTCTTTTCTGTTACCACTGGTTGCTGCGGGGTTGGCCGCTACGTGGTGGAAGCCAAAGCCTTCCCTGCTGTAATGGCAGGTCAGACAGGAATCGGTAGTGGCGATCTTACGCGTAACGGGTGATGTGCTTCCATTGGGGACTATATCATAGACTGAGTTGACCGGCGTAATCCCGCCTTCGCTCAACTCCATGCCGATACGGTTGATTGTATTCGCATCGAAGGTTTCGGGCGTGGTGAAATTGGTGCTGGTCAGCTTTGTATTGGTAAAGGTGTAGCTGTACTTGCCGGCGCCGTTGTTAACAATCGCGGTGACGGCTGCGCTTTGCGTCGAGCCCTGTTTGACCGGGGTCGTGATGGCCGGGGTGTTGCCTGTGCCGGAGCCGACAGCGCTGGTGCCGGTGATGGCCCCTTCGGCGAAGATGTAGTTGGTCCACAGAGAGTTGCCTACACTGTCCCAGGTCAGCTTGGCGTAAGTGAATGCGACAGAGATGTCGGCAGGGAGAGTGGTAACAGGGTTACCGGAAGTATCCACAATCGTGAAATTAACTGTCGTACCCACTACTGCAGCCGGGGAGGGGAACGAGATAGAAGTGATCTGCGTTTTGGTGGCCGCAGTAGTGTCCGTTGTTGTTGATGATGATAATGATGTTGGCGTTGTTGTTGTTGCTGATCCTCCGCCGCTGCAGCCGCTGAGTGTGAAAGCGGCAATGGCTAGAAGCGCCATAACCATAAATAATTTGTTCAAGTGTTTGCTTCTCATTAAGTAAGGCCTCCTTATGTTGGATTTAAAGCTTATTAGTAGTTCCTGTAACACCCTTGACCATGAGCCTCCTCCCCCCTGACCACCTCCTTTGTTACAAATATTTTTATATATCACATCATAACGCCCGCATTAAAAAGGGGCATTTGCTATTTACAGATAGAGACGTTACATTATACATTAAACAAAGCCAAAAAAAACAACTAAACTTTTGCTTTCCCTACCCTTCATTTTTCCGCGAGCATTTCCTTAATGGCATTCCTGATGTCCCCCACCTCAAAGGGTTTGTCGTAAAAGCAGTTGACGCCCTCCCTGATTACCGAACTCCGTATCTCCTCAGAGCCATGGGCGGTTATAACGATGATCTTAGCCTCGGGAGAGCAGCGATGGATCTCCCTGATCAATTGCAGGCCATGCAGGCCGTCCTCCAGGTAGAGGTCCACGATGGCCAGATCACAGCCCCCGTTATGGATGCTCTCCATTGCCTCAATGCTGTTCTTTGCCTCGGACACAATGAAGCCGTCTTTCCTGATGGCGCGCGAAATGGAACTGCGAATAAGATGTTCATCCTCTATAACCAATACTCTCTTCATATATGTATCAGATATGGTAAGCAAAAGCGGCGCCAAACCGGCTGTCATATTTATTACTTGTATAACAACCAGTTGGGGTAAAATTTTCATAAAGACATTGCCGGAGATTGAGCGCATATCAGGAAAAGTCCCAAGTCGGCCTGGGCATTTCCCCAACCATTGCAGGCAATTAGTTAATAGAAATTGCAAAAAGCCAATGTCAGCAAAAGGATTACAAGCAGGTATTGGGACTTTTCACGATTGAAACAAGTTGCAAAAAAGGCGTGGCAGCCGAAGCCGCCACGCCTTTTTGTTTTTTATGAACGTGTCTTATAGTCCCTGGTGCGCTCTTCCGGCATGCTCCATTTCGCGGCGGGCCGCCATGTCCATGAGCACCTTCTCTGTGCCGAATTTGCCGGGCTCGTACTTCTTGATCTTCAGGGCCGCCCTTGCCTTATCAATGTAGTCGAGGGCCAGTGCAAGTATCTTCTCGGGGTCCGGCTCGAAATGCAGGGCGCCCCTGAACCTCTCAAACCAGACTTCGGTCATTATCCTTGTAACTTCCTTGCTTGCGCCGACAGGAGACTCTCCGCCGAAGATTACAGGGACCCCCGAGGCCGCAAAATACATCCCGATTGAGACCGCCTTTTCCGTTATCCACTCCGGGGCGATACCAACAGCGGGCATGCCGCCTATCTCATCGGAGAGGCCCCCTTCGGCAGCCATTGCGCTTGCAATGGTGAGGATCCTCGAATTGTCCACGCACGCGCCGAGGTGCAGGATGGGCGGAATGCCTATGGCCTCGCATACCTCGCGCAGTCCGGGACCGGCGTTCTCCAGGGCCATTTCAGGCGTCAGGAAACCCGCGCCGCCGCACGCCGCGGAACTGCAGCCGGTAGATACGATAAGGACGTCGTTTTTGATCAGTTCCTTGGCAAGATATTTGTGGATGCCTGTAGATGGGAACCTAGGATTATCGCACCCTGCGAGGCCGACCACACCCCTGACCCTTCCCGCCATGATGGCGTCGTTCAGCGGCCTGAAAGAGCCCCTGAACCTGCCGCCCTGCATGTACTCGATATACTCGTGGGAGAACCCTCCGATAACAGGGAATATTTCGGTGGAAACGCTCCCTTTCCTTGTCCTGTTAGGGTAGTTGTCAATGGCGGTCTTTACCACCTCTCTCGCTATCTCCTTGGCCCTGTGCTCATCAAACTGAATGTGCAGGGCGCCCGGGATATGGACCTTCTCCGAGGTTGTAATGACTTTTGTATGAAATTTTTTCGCCACATCGACAATGGCGGGCATGATGCACTGGACGTCCACCGTGAAAGCGTCGATAAGGCCGGTCATGATCGCGGGTTCCTGATTGGTGAAGCCGCCCGCGGTCGGGATGCCATGCCTCATGAGCACTTCATTTGCCGTGCAGCACATACCGCCCAAATTAATGCCCTTTGCGCCTTTTGACTTTGCATAGGCAATCATGCCGGGCTCATCCACTACTTCAACGATCATCTCGGCAAGGGACGGTTCATGCCCGTGCACGATGATATTCACCTCGTCTTCCTTGAAGATGCCCAGACTGGCCTCCGCCTTGATCGGCACAGGGGTCCCGAACAGGATGTCGGTGATGTCCGTGGATATCATGCTGCCGCCCCACCCGTTGGCGAGGGAGTTCCTCAAACCCTGCAGCAGCAGAGCATCGGGATCAGCGTCCATGCCCATGGTTGTCCTGTCGAGGGACTCGGTATTTTCCCTGTCTACGCCCCTTGGGATGATGCCCCATTTCTTCCATCTCTCCTGGGTCTTCTTCGGGGCCCTCTTGATAAAATTCACTTCACCTCTCTGCCTGCCGAAGTCCTCAATCAGTTTTTCGGCAACCTCACGGGCAACCTCATTGACCGGGCGTCCCTCAAACTCTATGTCAAGATGACCGGCAGTCCTGTACAGCTTTCTCACGTCCTTAATCTTAAAGTCCTTTGCCTCGCCATTGGCAACAGCAAGCAGGGTAAAGACCATGTCCCTGCCGTGGTCGCCATGCGCGGCGGTCCCGGCGGCGGCAAACCGCACAATGTTTCTCGCCGTAACAGTTGCAAGCGAAGCGCCGCATATGCCCTTCATCTCTTGCTCGGCGTTCTTGCCGACCAGCCGGCAGGGTCCCATATGGCACATTTTGCAGCAGGCCCCGACATGCCCGATGGGGCAGGGTTTCATTTTGTCGGCCCTGTCGAAACAGGTCTCTATGTTCTGTGTTGCGCCCCACTGCAGTATAATCTCGGCCGGAGCGCTCGCACTCTTTGCTTTCCTGACCTTCTTTTCCTCGTTAGCCATTGTTGCCTCCTATATTATCGAATCCATTGCCAAGGCGGGGTGCCCCGCATTCGTCAGGAACTCCACCAGCTTTTCGGAGTCCTCGCAAATGCTTTCGTCCGCTATCTTGTCGAGGAAGTCGGGTATGCCGATCTCCTCCGCCCTCTTCTGGAACTCTTCCTTGATCCTCTCTTTGAGGGCCTTGGGCATCCAGACGATCCTCTGCACACCGCCGTCCCCGAAGAGGAACTTTTTGCTCGCGATGAAGTTCACGCCGACACCCATGAAGCCCGGGGTCTGCGCGCCGCCGCCCACTGTGCCGGCCAACGTTGAGAACTTCATGCCGATGGGGGTCATTCCCGTATAGCCCCTGTGGACGATCATGACGCCGTTGGCCTCGGGGATGATGGCGATGATGCATTCAAAGCAGCCGCAGGAGGTCATGGGGTTTTCCATGATGGTATAAAGGTTAAGAGTATCCACAGCGCCGCCGGTGGCCTTCTTGAGATATTCGTCCACCCCGGCAAACCGGCCGAGCTTCGCATCCAGGACCTCTCCCTTGGTAATGGGCTGGTTGCCGCCCGTGGGGTCGATCTCGTAGGCCGCCTTGCCGTCCAGCCAGTTATAAGCGCCGCAAAGCCCCAGTCTCTCGGGGGTGATGACGCAGGCATGGGCCGGAGCAAAGGACTGGCACAGGAGACAGGAGTAGTAGATATCGACCGCTTCGTCCGTAAGGCTTCCCAGGCGGTGGTCGCGGTCCTTGTAAGCAACGCGCGCCTCTTCCTGCACCTTCTTGACTTCCTCCTCGCCGAGGTAAAGCTTGACCTGTATTTTGTCCACAATGGAGCGGAAACGGTTGTGTATAACGGCCGTCTGTATGACCCCGAGGTGCTCCAGGGTGAAGCCTTCCTTATGGGCGGCGTTGCTTATACGGATCCAGTTGATGTCGCGCTGGCCCATATGCCATACGCCCTGGGCCTCGTTTATATTGGAGTGTAATTTCCTCTCGATAACGGACTCGAAGTCCTTCTGCATCTTCCTGCCCGCCACTTCGATGACCATGCCCAGCGGCAGCTTGCCGCCCTTTGCATAGAGTTCCTGCCAGTTGTCCCCGATGACAATGACCTTGTTATCTTCCGGTATGTCCTCAAGTTCGACCATCCTGACCCACTCAAAGGCCGGGGTCCTCTGTCCGCCGAATTCGATAAAGGTGTCCTCTTTCCTGATCCTCTCGCCCTCAAAAGCGGGGCCAAAAGCAACGGGGATGGGCGGTTTTTCGATGATGATCTTGAGGCCTCTCTGTTCAATCGCCCTCTGGACGATCCTGGAGTGGTCCAGTTCCTTGTCCACTTCCTCGTAGGTGCAGACACCGGTAGGATGGATGACGGGTATGTCCGTATCGCCGATAGCGGGAAAGCCCATGTTGATGGCCCCTGCGCCGGTGGTCCATATTATGTCGTCCAGGGGACCGAGCACGATAGCAAAGGCAAAGACCCTGTCCTTCTGGTATTTCAGGTGCTCCTTGAAGTCTCCCGGCTTCTTGCCGCCGAAGATGAGAGACGCCCTGATGGCCCAGTCAAGAGCGTAAAGGGTATGCTCGGTGTCCGGGCCAAGGGGAACGATCCTGGCGTCCCAGCCCAGGTCCACGCCTTTTCTCAGAAGCTGTTTGGTCACACTGTTGCCGTCAGCGGTATGTCCCGAAAGAAAGGTGAGGATGTTCTTTTCCTGAAGCTCCCTGACTATGGTTACCGCTATTTCATCGGTAGGCGCCGCGCCGATAATGGCCGCGAAGCCCGGCATGGAGCCGTCGACAAGCTGGATACCGAGATTTCTCTGGATGGTATCGGAGATGAAGCCGTTGTATACATACCCCGTCTCGGGGTCGGTGCAGGGCTCAAGACCGTTTATGTACCGCAGAGCAAGAATAACTTCCTCGGCAAAAAGAGTGGCCATGCCTGAATCGAGGGCCTCGCCGAGGTAGGGTTTCCACAACGCCTCCTCGGGTTCGGGGTGCTGGAGTTCCTTGGCAAACCCGAGGGCAACCCTCATATCCGCCAGGGTCTTCGCTGCAAAACCGGTCATCGCCAATACCATGGGGAGATGGAATGCGGTGTCCGGAAATTCAAAAACAAAGTCCTTCCCCTTTTCGGCGATGGCCTTCTCAAGCATCTGTTCCGCCTGCGCCACAAGCTTGTTCGCGCCTCTGATAACAGCCGTAGCAATTAACTTGGACATGCTGACCTCCTATGCCTTAAATGCACTCAGGCTTATAAAATTTTTTATAGTATGAACGAACTACTGCCGCGATTTCAAGAACGCGGGCAGGCCGTTCGCTTCCCTCGGTCCGACAGTGATCTTCCAGCCGGGCAGTTTCTCCTCTATGGAGCCGCTGAGGATAGACACATAACCGGGGATGATCAATTCCTTGTTCTTGATTTCGTTTTCGATACCGCTCTCCTGTATAAAGGCCGCTATTTTCGACGCCGTGAATTTACCCGCGGCCCAGCCGGTGAGGACCGAGAGCCCTTCACAGTCAAGCACGGCAAGCCTGCACGGGACCTTGCTGTTTTCCACCTCTCCCGAGACGATGAAGTAGGTGAGGGAAAAATTGGAGGTTATCATGAGCGGGGATTCCGGCGTGGGCTCCCCTATCTTGTAGATCTTCTGCTCCACCTGCATCGGGACCTGGGGGTCGGTGTAGATGTTCTGCCGCAGGGTGAAGAGCGCGAGGTCCTTCCACTTTTCAATGCTGCTCATCACGACAATGGACGAGTATTTCGCAATCCCCAGGGAGGCGATGAGCATTTCGAGCATGGCGTCGTCCCGCTGGGCAAGGGTCATCACCGGGTAGCCCACGGTCTTGTCGTTCTTTTTAACAGCCGCCCTTCTAATGAGGGTATTGGTTTCGAGTATTTCCTTTGCGGTACGCGCGCCGGGGTCGATGACCATGTCCTCCACACCGAGGCCCTTTATCTTCTCGGTGAGAGCGGTGAGGGCGTCCAGCCCCTTGCCTATAACGCCGAGCGCGACTTTGTACGTCTTTGCTAGACCCGCCATGGCTTCGGCGTTCGATTCGTCCGCGCCGTAGAGGAGGGGCTTGCTGTCGGCCACCGCCTTCAGGGCGGCTTCAGCGGCGGCGGGATTGAGGGTGCAGAGGATGAGGGGTACGGCAGGGGCCTTTGCAGCCACCGCCTTTACAGCGCTTTCAAATTTCCCGGCATCGCCGGACACGTTGGAGACAAAAATAGAGTCCACCCTGAGCTTCTGGCCCACCCTGTCCATTTCAGAGGCGAGCACGCTCTCCGCAATTGCGTTTATTTCGTCAGCGGACATGGTGTCCTTTATTTCGACGGCAAGGGCGCAGGGGTTCACGAATTTCTTCTCATGCCTGAAAAGCACATTTTCCTCGCCCATCTTGAAGGCCTTGTCTCCCGCGCCTATGGTAATAGGGCGTATTGGAGGGGCCGAAGCCTCTCCCAGGAGCGTCTTCGCCTCCTCGGAGACATCGGGGCAGAGATCAAGGGACGCCTGCCTCTGCGCCAGTTTCATGGCAAAGGCAAGACAGGTGGGGTGCCCGCATTTCTTGCAATTGGTTTTAGGAAGCAACTTGAATATTTGAACGCCTGACAGAGCCATTTTCCATTCCTCCCTTACATTAACTCATCGATGAATTTTTCAACTGCCCTGACCGCTTCCGGGTGCCTCATAATGAGGAGTTCGGCGCCGGCCAGCATAAGGCTTCCGGCAGTGGCAGTCTCCCAGGCGATACCTCTCTCCGCAAGGGCGCCCCAATGGGGGAGGTCTGTTTCTGAGGCCTGCGTCTCCTTCACTTTCCAGACGTACATCCCGATGTCGCCGAGCATGGGCGGCTGCATGGTGGCGTCGTTCTGGGTGAGCGCGGCAAGCCGTATCCTCTCCATGACCGAGTAGGTATATTCGAGGCCGTATCCCAGGGCCGAGCACATCGGGTCGGTGATGAGCCTCTCTTTATCGAACCCCATCTGGGTGATGAGGATGTTGAGCTGCTTGGAAAGGTTGATGTCCAGTTCGGACATGGCTATGAGTTTGTGGTTATTGGCCATGGCAGCGGCGGCGATGGTCTTGTAATTCGCCTCCTGCGCCTTGCCGATAATGCAGTTCCTTCCTGAGGCGGCCTCGGACACCGCCACCAGTATGGTAGAGTCCTTGTCCGCGTTATTGCTGCCCAGGATAATCAGGGGCGCCTTAACGGCGGCCAGCACATCTTTCACGATCTTCGCCGCATCTGCAGGAGAGCGGTTCTCCCTGTCGGGGTGCGTGCCGAGCAGCCTGAGGGCGATGGCCTTCGCGCCCAGCTTGTCCTGGCAATGTTTCGCCCAGGTCACGGGGTCGCCGGAAACCCCCTCGTACACCTTTTTCACCGTCTCCGGCCAGTCGTCGGGCGGAATGTCCTGAATTTCGTAAGCTATAACCGGCCTGTTAACGGCGCTCCCTTCAAAGGAATGAAAGGGAAGCACATTCTCTCCGCCGAAGGCGACCTGCGTGCCGGCGCCGATGGAAACCTCAAAAACCTTGCCTGAATAACTCTCTTTTGGAGCAACAAATGCCATTTCAGTATCCTCCTCTACATTTCCAGATAGGAATGTGCATACAGGGTTTTGTTCATTATCACATCAAGCGTCTTTTGTATCTCTTTCATTTTTGCGGCGTCATCAATAGTTTTCCCGGCCAGGACATCATCGATCAGCTTTTTCTCTTTTATCGCTTCAGCCATTTCATGAGCGTCCGCAATGGCGGAGGTCAGGCCCGCATTCATCAGCATTATGAAATAGTATTTGTTCAGGATCGGCCTGAGCGCCTTGGGGCAGCCGTTTGAAATATTGCTCAGGCCCACCACAGTTTTCATCGGGGGATCATTCATTTCCTGAAACATTTTAATGGCATCAATGACCTTAAGCGCATGGTCCTGGGAAGTGGCTATCTGCAGGACAAGAGGGTCCAGATAGATGTCCTCCAGGGGCACGCCGTACTCCATGGCCCTTCCCATTATTTCCGCCGCTATGGCGGCCCGCTCTTCCGCATCGGCAGGAAGACCGCCCTTGCCCACGGTAAGACCGATGACCTGTGAATTGTATTTTGCGGCGAGTTCCAGGATGGGGAATCTTTCAGGATCGTTGGAAGTGGAATTGATAAGCGGCCGGCCCCACTCGCTGTTGTGGACCTTAAGCCCGGCCTCCAGGGCCTTTGAGTTTGTCGTATCGAGACACAGGGGAAGCGGCACCACCTCCTGGATGGTAGTGACCATCCATTGCATGAGGTCCTCGCCCCCGTCCTCGGCCGGGCCTATGTTGGCGTCTATCATGCCGGAGCCTTCTTTCCACTGCCGGGTGGCGATCTCCTGAATGGGACCTTTGTCCTTCTTCATCATGGCCTCTCTCACCCTCTTGGCTATGATGCTCAACTTCTCACCGATTACCAGCATGCTCTTCTCCTTTCACAACGGAATATAAGTAATTTTTATCGAGCCATAAACAGTATCCACAAAACAGATGCAAAAAGTAAAGCTCTTTTATTCAATGATTTGAGAGGGAATAAACCTCTAAATTTACCATAATCAAGACGTCTAAAGTCATTTTTTTATTTTATGAAGCCATAAAGCCATAACACACAAAAAGATACGTACTGCAACAGCGCAATATTAATGGAACAGACCGGCCTGTTCCAACTACTGCCGAACTTACGTAATATCAAGCGAATCGAGCATCCCGAATACGGCTTTAACCGAGAGCGCATCTTCAGGGAGCGCGAATATGGGTTTCCCTTCAAGGTCGGACCTGAAGATCATGTCGTCCTGCGGTATCAGCCCCGTAACGGCTATACCGTATTTCTCCGCGATTTTGCCGAGTTCCTCACCCTCGGTCCCTGTTACCCTGTTAATGACCAGCGCCCTTCTTCCCACATCCAGACTCAGCTCATCAACGAGCTCATTTATCCTTTTGCAGGTGAGGAGACCTTTTACGGTCGGGTCGCTGACAATGATGAGCAGATCAACCTTGTGCGTGGTCCTCCTGCTCAGGTGCTCCATGCCGGCCTCGTTGTCGATGACGACATAGGGGTATTTTTCGGAGAGGATGTCCGTATATTTCCTGATGATGTTGTTTGCGGCGCAGTAACAACCCGGGCCCTCCGGCCTGCCCATGACCATGAGATCGAACCCCTGGGCCTCGATAACGGACTGTTGCACCTGGTAATCGAACAACTGTTCCATGGACATGCCGCCGGGCCTGTCGCCGCCGCTCCTGATGGCCTGAAGGGATTCCTCCCTCAGCTTTCCTATGGTCGTATGGATTTCAATCCCCAGCGCCTCGTTAAGGCACGAGTTGCTGTCCGCATCCACGGCGAGCACGGGGCCCTTCCTCCTTAGGACCAGATATTTTACGGTGAGGCCGGCAAGGCTGGTCTTCCCTGTGCCGCCCTTCCCTGCAAAAGCAATGGTAAACGCCATATGGTCCCCCTATAAATTATGTCCGGCAATCCGGATATTTTATTTATTATATGGTCAGCGCCCTCTAAAAAGTCCACCGGGCTGGAAAGCATTTTATTTTGAGAAATTCAGGCCCCTTAGGGTAAAGTTAATAAATATATGAACGAACTGATCATCATAGGCGGCGGTCTTGCGGGATGCGAGGCGGCCTGGCAGTCGGCGCGGCGCGGCGTCCAGGTGGTACTGTACGAAATGAGACCCCTGAAGATGACGGAGGCGCACAAGACCCCAGGACTTGCGGAACTCGTCTGCTCCAACTCGCTGAGGTCCAGGGAATTGAGCACCGGACCGGGTCTGCTTAAAAAAGAACTTGAAATGGCAGGCTCCCTGATTATGGAAGCTGCCAAAAGCTCCGAGGTAGCGGCTGGATCGGCCTATGCCGTGGACAGGGAGCTGTTTTCCTCATATATCACCCGTGCCGTCGAAGAACATCCCCTTATCCGTGTCGTCAGGGAAGAAGTTTCATCCCTGCCTGAGGGAATAGCGATTGTCGCCACAGGCCCCCTGACCTCGCCTGCCATGACCGATACGATAAAAGCGCTCATAGGGGGAGAACACCTCTATTTTTATGATGCGATAGCGCCTATTGTCGATGCGGAGAGTATCGATTACGGCAAGGCCTTCTTTGCCTCGCGCTACGGCAAAGGCGGGGATGATTACGTGAACTGCCCCATGACCGTGCAAGAGTATGACCGCTTTTACGATGCGCTGGTGGAAGCGGACACGGTCCACGCAAAGGAGTTCGAGGACATAAAGGTCTTCGAAGGCTGCATGCCTGTTGAAGTCATGGCGCAGAGGGGCAGGGACACTCTGCGGTTCGGCCCTCTGAAGCCCGTGGGACTGGACGACCCCGCAACAGGCAAAAGGCCGCACGCCGTCGTCCAGTTGAGGAGTGAGAACAGGGAGAAGACGGCTTACAATATGGTCGGCTTTCAGACGCGGCTTAGATGGCCCGGGCAAAAAAAAGTTTTTACCCTTATCCCGGGATTGGAAAAGGCGGAGTTCCTGCGCTACGGAAGCATTCACCGCAACACCTACATGAATTCGCCCCGGCGCCTCAACAAGGACCTCTCGCTGAAAGATAAAGACACGCTGTATATGGCGGGTCAGATCACCGGGGTTGAAGGCTACATCGAGTCCACTGCCATGGGCCTGATAGCTGGCATAAACGCCGCACGGAGGATAGAGGGAAAGGACTTTGAAATCCCGCCGCGCGCCTCAGCACACGGTTCTTTGATAGCGCACATAACCGGATCCCTCCCCGAAGACTTTCAGCCGAGCAACATCAACTTCGGCCTGCTGCCCGCCGGGACCTCCTCCCCTATAATACGGGACAAGAAAAAGCGGAGGGAACAGGCGGCGGAGCGGGCGCTGCAGGCATGGGCCGGCTACGTGGAGAGGACGGGCCCGGACCGCGCAGTGTGAGGCGTTGGGGTGAATACAACTTTGCAAACCAGGCCGGTAAAGGAGCTGTTTTTATGAAAAAATCAGGCGTTTTTTGTTTTTTTCTGTTTTTAGTCCTGCTTTTATCAGATTTAGTTTATGCGGAATGCTCAGGCATAAAACTCCTCGGATGGAAAGCAACAGGGGCAGTATATACAACCGCCGTGGTGAGGATCAGCAACACCTCCGACAAAACAAAGTCTGTTTATATTGTTTGTAAGCATAACGATGGGAGATGGTATAAAGTCCTTGGCGACAAAATAAAAGTCATGCCGCTGGAGAGTGTTGAAAAGGAAGTGAAAACCGGGGGAACATGGACCAGCATTATTGACATGAAAGTTTCACACTGCGAATGAATTGCTTCAGACGTGGGGGCTTTCTCTTTATTATATGGTCACGGTTTTGTAAAATAGCAGTATGACGATTTAAAATCTTTTCCACGGAGAATTAAATGAGAGCTAAAGCCTGGGGCCATTTAAGATCAGCTATAGGACTGGAAATGCTTGTGCAGGATGTGATGACCAGGGACGTTCTCTCCATACCGAAGTATGAAAGCATCATGCGCGTGGCCCATATTTTGTCAGAGAGGAATATAAGCGGGCTGCCGGTGGTGGACAAGGAAAATCATGTGATCGGCATTATCACCCAGGCCGATGTCCTCTCAATTATGGGGATTCGGAGGAGAAGCACCTTTAAAGACCTGTTGAAGCACTTGCTGGGAGAGCCGCTTCCGGAATGCCGGATGGGAGACTTCGTGGGAGACATTATGACGTCCCCTGCCGCCACCATAAAGTCAGGGGCGAATATCACCGACGTTGCGCGCATCATGGATGATAAGAAGATCAGGAGATTGCCCGTGGTGGATGACGACAATGTACTGATCGGGATCATATCGAGGGCTGATATTCTGAAAGCGGTGATCAAAAAACTGCAATGAATCTTACCGCCGCACTCAGACCTGATGTTGAAAATTTTAAGAATATTCGACATCGAATATTCCACCGTACTCTATATTTACGTTCGATATCTATTTGACTAATTCCAACCCAACTTGTACAATACTATGTACATATAGTATTGGAGGTCTTATGGACACCGTTACATACTCAACGGCCCGAGCCTCTCTGGCCGAAACAATGAAAAAAGTTTGCGAAGACCACGAACCTGTCATTATCACCCGGCAGAAGGAGGAGTCGGTGGTGATGATCTCGCTCGACGATTACAAAGCGATTGAGGAGACATCATATCTTCTGCGTGTTCCTAAAAACGCCCGGCGGCTTCTTGAATCTATTGCCGAACTTGAACAGGGTGGCGGTACTGAACGCAAACTTGCCGAATGAAACTTATCTTCGCCGAGCATGCCTGGGAAGACTACCAGTACTGGCTGGAGACCGACAGGCATATGATTAAGCGCATCAATCGCCTTATCAATGAGATCATACGTAATCCGTTCACAGGGTCCGGCAAACCGGAACTGCTCAAACACGGACTTTCCGGCTACTGGTCGCGCCGCATCAACGATGAACACCGGATCGTTTACCGGCCCGCTGAAGATGCTATTCTGATAGCGCAATTGCGATATCATTACTAATAATCCTGTTTCACTGTAATAAGGGATGCTTCCAAAATAGTCCCGGCAATAGGTTATAAGTTTATGGACTCCAAAGTCCACAAACAATCCATAAAGTCCCCATAAATATGCCGCCATGATAATCTCACTCAGACCTGCTCCTTCTCGCATTCTGTTTTTACGCCGTTAATGAGGTCGGTAATCCGCTTTGATACAGTTGCCATTTCCTGGTAGAGCTGCTCGGCTTTTGAGCTATTGCCGGCATTGCAGGCCTCGACAGCCTGCTTTGCCAATTGGTGTATTTTCTCGTGGGGCGGCTCGACTGACTTGAAGCTGGGCAGATCGCCGCAGAGTTCCAGCCCCTCTTTGTAATACCATTTCCCAAACCTGCAGGTACGGTGGTCCGGCAGCTTTGAAGGATCAATGGACTGCTCCCCTTTCAGGCAGGATGCGATTTTCCCCACGAAACCCTTGTGGTCGTTCATTGCCAGTTCCAGCATGACGACAGCTCCGCCTTTTGTCTTGACTCCGGCGGTTATGACCCTCAGTTCGTCAGCTACCGCGGTGAGCCTCATCACTTCGGCAAGCACCCTGCCCGACATCTCTTCACTGTCCCGCGCTATGGATGAAGTGATCTCGATGTTCCTGGCGACTTCTTCCGTCGTTGACGACTGTTCCTCCACGGCAACGGCTATCTTCATTACCTCGTCTTTGACCTTCCGCACTCCGGAAAGTATCCCCTGCAGGGAATCGCCCACGCTGCCTATATGACCGGCGGCCTTTGTGGCTTTTTTCGTCGCCTCTTCCATGGAACTCGCCGTTTGCTTCGACTCCGTCTGCACGGCCTGGATCTTCCCTGAAATCTCGTCGGTTGCCTTTATTGTCCGTTCCGCAAGTTTTCGCACTTCATCAGCGACAACGGCAAAGCCCCTCCCCTGTTCTCCGGCCCTGGCCGCCTCTATTGCCGCATTCAGGGCAAGGAGGTTGGTCTGGTCCGCAATGTCCTTGATGACGGTCACGATATCGCCGATTTCTCCCACACGGCTGTTAAGATGTCCCACCATCTTTGAAAGCTCTATCGTGGAAACATGCACCTCCTGCACCCCCGAGACGGCCCCATCAGCAATCTTCTTTCCCTTGTCCGCTATGGTCAGAGCTTCCGCGGAAGTATCCGCGGCAAGCGAGGCGTTTTTTGAAATGTCCCCTATGGTCTGGCTCATCTCCTCAGCCGCTGTCGCGATCTGGGTGGCCTGTTCGGACTGTTTTTTCGCGCCGGCTGCGGTTTTCTCCGCGGCCCCCTTTAAAATATCAATGACCGGAAGAATTTTACTTGAGGTAATCATGACATTGTTTATCATTGCATTAAGGTGCCGGATGACCCCTTTCACGTTTGCCGCAACCCTGGATATCTCGTCCCCCCCCTCCTGCGATATATCCAGGCCGGAATATTTATTGCTCAACTCCTTCAAGTCCTCCATAAAGTTCAAGAGAGGCTTATGGGTAAAGTTGACAACCACCACCACAAGAAACATCATGACCCCTATGCCGGCGAAGCCGAGAAGAGCGTAGAGATATTGCAGCGACCGTATGCGTCCGAAGGTCTTGTCAATGGGTATCCTGATGCTCACGGCGCCGAGGATTTCACCCTCCTTCACATTATGGCAGGAAAGACAGTTGCGGCCCATGAAATTGGTACTGGCTATGTAGGGATAGACACCTCTGATATAGCCCTCTTCAATAACCACCTGCTCAATGCCTTTTTCCACAACAGCCTTTTCCATGTCGTCGGAGGGGTAGGTGTATTCCTTTCCCCCGCCGTCACCAAAGTCCTTATCGACACTCTTCGTCCTCACTACTTTCACATCGGCAATCCGCTTCATCTGTTCCAGAAAGAGCCCTCGCGAATCCTTGTAATTACCCGACATCATCATCGTAGTCAAGGAGTTCAGTATGGTGTCCCGATAGCCTTCAAGGGCTGACTGCCTGATCTCGTCAAGCACAATGCCTTTGGTTTTATAGCCGGTGACCAGGATGGTAACGAATACGCCTACGAAGACAAAGAAGATGATTGGAATAGCGGTTTTCCACCGCAATGAAATGTCACTCAGCCTCATTACTCGCCTCCACAAGACTTTGATTCCGCATGAATAATTTCATAATCACTATCATTATATTATTTATCTCGGACTTTTGCAAAAAATCTGCAATAATTCTTCATTTTTTCTATAATAATAGATATGCCAAAACTCAAAATACTGATAGTTGACGATGTGGCCTCCATGAGGAAGTTCGCCAAATTCAGTCTCGAAAAAAGTTTTCCTAACATAGCGGTCGACGAGGCGGCTAACGGCAAGGAAGCCCAGGCCAGAATGGAACAGGTGGAATACGATCTCGTCCTATGTGACTGGGAGATGCCTGACATTACCGGCGATGAAGTATTGGACTGGATGAGGAGACACCCCACACTGAGCGCCACCCCTTTTATCATGGTCACCTCCCGGAACGACAAGCAGAGCGTTCTCAAGGCCATCGAGTCGGGGGCCAACTCCTATGTGGTGAAGCCGTACACTGCTGAAATGCTGGCGCAGAAGATCACGGCGGTCATGGATAAATTTGACAGAAGGCAGCACGAGAGGTTCAATGCAAACGGCACTGTCAACGTCCACTTCCGTGATCTTGTTGCGAGGGGAAGCATTATCGACCTCAGCCAGGGCGGCGTGTTCTGCACTTTCAGCAGAGAAGATCCCATTCCCGCTGTTTTTGAAAAGGTACTCCTCGATATAAAGCTTGAAAACGAGTCAAAATGTAACGGGATCGATTCCTTCGTTATCCGGATACAGGCCGCGGAAGCGTTTATCGATTCGGAGAACCTCAAGCTCGCCTTTAAATTCATGGAGATGCCCGAGACGAAACAATCAGAACTTGCAAAGTTTCTGAGTTCCCTAAGAAAGCAGTCCTTCTCCTAGCAGACTGTCGGCCTTGTCCGCGATGATGCCCTCCGGCGTTTTCCATCGCATTAGGCACCGGGAGGGTCTTCTTCCTGCACAATAAGACAGAGGCGGTCTCTTGCCGCCCCTGTCATACAGAACAATTCACCGCTTGAAGTTCACGGGCCAGGACACCCTTATACAAATTTATCAACCCGGGCAACGTCCTTCCCCTCCGCTGCCATGGAGCCCCTGTCCGGCCGCATGGCTTCCGCGGTCTGCTGACGGCTCAGGGCCAATGAGTTTCCCGTTGAGCCTGTCGCCCCAGTCTGTGCCTGGGGCGACAAAGCAGCCCTCAAGGGGCCCTGGACCTGAGACTGGTATCCGCCGATTGCGCTGATGTTCATATTCCACCTCCGTTGATGTGAGTTTTATGGTTGCCGTAATCGCCTTCCCGCGCGCCGGGACCCTTGTCCTCCGTACTTACCGTATCATGGATTGATTTTACAGCGGGGAAAGGCAAAGGAATGTGATGCGCATCACAAAAAACGGACTTTCCAGGGGGGCGCAGTATTCAGCAGGATGTAAAGTTGGGCTTCAAAAGAATGTTCCTGTCGGCGAGGACCTCAACCTCCCCGTCCCGGACAAGCCTGTTCACAAGGCGGGTGACGGTCTCCCGCGAAACCGAGGAGTAATCGGCGATGTCCTGGTGGGTGAGCTTGAAGGTAATGAGGGTGCCACGCGTATCCTGCACCCCGTACTGCATGCTTATCATTTTAAGCACCGCCCGCACCCGCTGCTCGGAATCGGGCAGGTTAAGTATCCTCAGCATCATCCATGATTCCCGCAACCGTACGCAGAGCATTGAGATTATCTGCTTAAGCACCTTACCGTTATTCAGCAGGTAGCGATCGAAGTCCTCCTTCGCGATAAGGACAAGGTGCGCGTCCTCCATGGCGATGACGGTAGCAGGCGCGGTCTTGCCGTCCAGCAGCGCCATCTCGCCAAAATAATCTCCCCGTTTGTGAATCGCGAGGATATGCTCTTTCCCGTCCGCGCTGAAATGTACGACTTTAACCTTGCCGGAAAGTATGACATACATATACTGGAAAGTCTCTTCCTCGGAAAGGATGAGCGTGCCCTTCGGGAACTCCCTCTCCCTGAGCATATGGCGCAGCTCTTCGAACTCTTCAGCGGATAAAGAGGCAAAGAAGGGGATGCCCCGTATGAGGCCCTCACTCCGCGATTTATTTTTACCGGATGTTTTCATGTCTGTCCCACGACACTATATTATAGGATATTCTGAGGATTTTTAACGCAGGGAAAATGCTGATAAAAGGGAAAGAGAGATCTGCTGCGATTTTACTACATCCGGATTTAAGGGCAAAAATGGAATGGCGCAAGTTGTTGAAACAAAAAGTGGAGCTGAACGGGATCGAACCGTCGACCTCTTGAATGCCATACGAAAAATAAGGACTTTCACAAGCACCTGAAAATACCCACAAAGCCTTACAAGGCAAGGGTTCACACAGATTTCAAATCTTCGTATTTATCCCTATTTTTACCTATATTATTGTCCATATTTTCACGGTTTTATCACAGCACTTTTTTTGAAAAACAATCAAGAGGTCTCATTTTCCGTTGCCTATGCAGGAACGGGACCGGTTTTCTTTCCCGATAGACTATGGTATCCTGTCTGAACTTCGTCCCCGTCACCCACGCCTGCGGGTAGAGCCCCCCTCCACTCTCCAGGCAGACGGGGGCGAAGTTTCTATCAATTTCCTAAAGTTTCCATGCCAGGAAACTCGCAAAGCCTCGTCAATATTGGGTTTGCTGAAAAAGTTTCCTGGTTTCCATGTATAGGGGTGGAAACTTGGAAACTGGACTATTGAGAGAGGGAGGAGAGCCACCGGACAACCGGCAACCCTCCGTCGTGTTCATTTCAATAACCCTGTTTTAGACCTAAATAATCACGACGAAAGGACTGCATTTCTTCAGCATAAGCCGCAAGGACATCATGACATCCACATCCGTGCGGGCAAATCTCACGGCATTGTTCCATTGTTTGTCTTTGGATATCGAATGATATATCCTCTAACCAAACCCATGAAAATCTGATCTTATCATGACAAGCCTTACATTGAGAGGTGGACCCCGGAAATCGGACAGTCGTATAAAGTGTAAAATATACGATGAACGAAGGGGGAATAACAGAGATGATCAAGACAAAGCGGAACAGGTATTCGTCGGAATTCAAGGCGAAAGTAGCA
>Ga0315281_10000056_pt1 | contig 125601 bp, 124 predicted proteins | sample YL17G07_0_MG_FD_204540 | JGI IMG/M metagenome (GOLD analysis project Ga0315281, IMG submission 204540) | Sediment microbial communities from Yellowstone Lake, YNP, Wyoming, USA - YL17G07_0 | ecosystem: Environmental > Aquatic > Freshwater > Lake > Sediment | place: USA: Wyoming | collected...
TGATCGCCGTGACGATCTGCTCGTCCGTGAACCGGCTCTTCTTCATCGGTCCTCCTTGCCCTTCGCAGGGCCATTATCCCGGAGGACTCGCATTTAGACTGGACTAGTTTTCGGGGGTCAGGTCAGTCGTGCACGGCAAGTAGCCTGGGGGCAAAGTCACCAAATGCGCAAGCCCAGCGCTCATAGGCGTGAACTTCATTATGCCAGTGAGACCGGCTTTGATGGACCTTGAGATAGCAAGACCCGATCAGGGCATGGAGACGCCAGGTTGATGACTCATGGCCCCCGTGAGTCTTACTGTAGTCAGACACCACCTCGACCGGCCCCAATACTGAGGTGCACCAGTCAAGTGCTTCATCCATTTCGGCCTTGGGTACCCTTTTCATTTGATCACTGTAGTATCTAGAAGCCGTCCAACTCCTAATCGTGTCTCAGCGTGCGGCGTGGTGGCCTGTGGAGGGATGCTATGACGCAGCAGTGGGCCGGTCAATCCCGTTGACACACGGCGAGCGTCCTTGCCCAGATTCAGAGATGCCCATCGGATAAGAAGTCCTGGCTTCGGCTCCGACGTAACTCGTGGTCAACCTGAATCTGTGACGAGTCGGAGAAGACGGCAGTTGCGCACGGATCCGGGTGTCACGCCCGACGGGTCACTGACCACGGGTTGTATGGACCTCGATCGAACGAGTCCAATCGAATTCATGCATGGCACCGGCGAGCCAGAGCATGTTGTTGCGCCTCCGGCGCAGCCGTTATGATCACGGCACCGGCAGCTCACGCCGGGGGCGAGCGAGGAGGGCGAGACCATGTCAGTCCGCGGATACGTGCTCATCGAGGCGGAGGTCGGTAAGGCGAAAGCAGTCGCCGAGGCGATCCACAAGATGCACCACGGCGACGCGAAGGTCGTTGCGGTCGACACCGTGACGGGGCCGTTCGACGTCATCGTGCAGCTCGAAGCCGACGACCTGGACAAGCTCGGCAACGCGATCAGCACCGGCATCCAGCGCGCCGACGGCGTGCAGCGCACGACGACGTGCCTGGCGGTGCGATTGGGGTAGCAGGCGGCTGCGCCGCTAGAACCAAGAACCTCGGCGTGATCGCGATAGGTTCTTAGTTCTTGGTTCTCACTCGGTGATATCGTAGATGAGGCTGCCGTTGCTATAGCGCAGCAGCCGGTGGTCCGGCGTCGTGGCGAACCAGCCGCGATGCTCGCTCTGGTCTGCCTCCATGGTCACCAACCATGCGTCGACCTGGTTGCCACCGACAGTCAGCTTCTGCTGCTGCTGGACCGTGATGATCACCGTCTGACGCAGATCGCCGCGGTTCGAGAGCATCGTCCGGTAGTTCGCAGTCCAGCCCTTCTCGAACTTGATGGTGCGCCAGAGGAAGAGTGACGTGTCGTTCTCGTACGAGTTCTCCGGCACGCAGACAGGGATGCTGCGTGTGCTGTTGGGCTCGCTGCGCGTCGGCGGGTCGAAGGTCGTCTGCGTGATCTTCGCCTGGCGGCCGGTCTTGCACTTCGACGTGTCGATGTCGTCGTAGGTCACGTCGAGCACGCGCTTCTGCGCCGAGTCGAGCACCTCGCGGTGGTAGGCGCGCGGCTTCAGCGTCTGCTGGTCGGCGCGCACGACCGAGACATCGGAGTTGCCCTTGTCGTCGACGGAGTTCTGCTCCAGCACGAAGACATTGTCTTCCTTCGCGATCGAAAGCGTCAGCGTGCCCTTCGTCTGCCCGTCCTGCGTCAGCGTGTACGTATGCGACTCCGGCGCCGTCCACGGGATCGTGGAGACGATGTCCTGGCAGTGCAGGCACTCCACGCCGGTATTGCACGACGCGGCGAGCAGCAGCAGCGGCGCCAGCAGGGCCGCGGCCATCAGCCGCGTCGGACGGAGGCGCGCCGCGCGGCGCAGCAGCGTCATGCGAGCGCCGCCGCGGCGTGGCGCACGCGCTCAAGCGCGGCGTCGATGTCGGCCCGTCCGATGCCGTAGTGCGTGACCATGCGGATGCGCCCCGGCGCGGGCGACGTCGCCAGTACGCCCTCGCGCTTCATACCGCGCAGCAGGCCGACCCAGTCGCCGCGCACGCCGAAGATCACGATGTTCGTGTCGACGCTGGTGGGGTCGAGGTCGATCATCGGCAATTCGGCGAGGCCGCGCGCCAGCACGCGCGCGTTCGTGTGGTCGTCCGCGAGCCGCTCCACCATGTGTTCCAGCGCGTAGACGCCGGCCGCGGCGATGATGCCGGCCTGGCGCATACCGCCGCCCAGCGACTTCCGCATCTTCCGTGCCCGCGCGACGAACTCGGCCGAACCGCAGAGCACGGAGCCGACGGGCGCGCCGAGCCCCTTCGAGAGGCAGAAGCCGACCGAGTCGGCGGGCGCGGCGAGCGCGGCCACGCTGGTGCCGAGCGCGAGCGCGGCGTTGAAGATGCGCGCGCCGTCGATGTGCACCCGCGCGCCGTGGCGGTGGGCCACCTCGGCCAGCGCCTGCGTGTCGTCGAGCGTGATGGCGGCGCCGCCGCAGCGGTTATGCGTGTTCTCGAGGCAGAGGAGCGTCGTCGACGGCAGGTGCACGTTCTCGCCGCGCACGGTGCCTTCCACGTCCGCCGGGTCGATGCGGCCGCGCGCGTCGTTGGGCACGGCGCGCAGCTGCACGCCCGCGATGCCCGCCGCGCCGGCTACCTCGTAGTGCAGGATGTGAGACTCGCTGCCAACGATCGCCTCGTCGCCGCGCCCGCAGTGCGCCATGATCGCCACCAGGTTGCTCATGGTGCCGCTGGCGACGAACAACGCAGCTTCCTTGCCGGTGCGCTCGGCGGCCATCTCTTCCAAGCGGCGGACGGTTGGGTCCTCGCCGAAGACGTCGTCGCCGATGGGCGCGTCGAAGATGGCGCGGCGCATCGCGTCGGACGGCACGGTCACCGTATCGGAGCGCAGGTCGATTGTCGGCTGGTCAGTCATCGGTGTGTGCGTCGCTCGCCCATAGCGTCTGGAACCCCTCACCCCCGCGGATCGCGGCCACCTCGACCGCGCGCTCATCCTCCACCAGCTGCCGGAACGCCTCGTCGCACTGCGCCGCGGTGTCCGGGTAGCCCAACGCCACCAGTCGCCGCGCGAGATGGTCCCAGATTCCGGAGTCCGCCATCGCGCGGGCGTGTCGGGGCCACTGGAACGTCAGGATCTTCTCCGGCACGCGAAAGCGCGGCCGCATCACCTTCAGGCTACGGAAGCGGTCCTCCGCCGACGCCGCCCGCGGCACGACCCGGACCAGCGGGCCGAATTCGTCGTTCGTCCTGGCATCGACGAGCAGACGCCGGTCCGTGACCGAGAACCGCACGACCAGCACCTCCGCCGCGTCGATCACGCGGCGCACTTCGCTGAGGTCGATGCCATAATCCGCGCTCAAAGCTGCCTCGCCCGGTCATTCTAGGTTCGATCAGGCTCCCGAACAAGCACGCGGGCGCCGCCGGAGCGCACGAAGAGGCCCGCTTCCGCGGGCCCCTCCGATTGGCGCGACGGGAAGCGCGCGGTTAGAGCGCGCTCTTGTAGATGGCCGCCAGGTCCTCCGCCGAACCGGGGCGCGGCGCGGCGATGAAGATGCCCTGCGACTTCTGCGCGTCCTCGACGAACTGCGGGATGTCCGACTCCTTCATCCCGACCTCGCTCAGCTTCGACGTAACCTTGATGTCGCTGCGGAGCGAGCGGACGGCCGCGACGACCTCGGCGCCGACCTTCGCGGCCGGCATGCCGTAGGCGTTGATGCCCATCAGCGGCGCGATCTCCGTTAGTTGCTCGGTCAGGAACTCCTTGTGGTAGTCGAGGACCTGCGAGAGCAGGATGGCGTTGGCGACGCCGTGTGGCGTGCCCAGGCGGCCGCTGACGACGTGCGAGAGTCCGTGCACTTGCCCGAGGCCTTGCGCCATCGACTGGCCGGCGATGTTGGCGGCGTACAGCATGTTGCGCAGGGCGGCCGGGCGGTCGGGGCCGTTGACGGCCTGGCGCAGGTTGAGGCTGATCTGGTGGATCGCCCGCGTGGCGAACATGCGGGTGAACGGCGTGTTGCCCGGGTTCACGTACGCCTCGATGGCGTGGGTGAGCGCGTCCATGCCGGTAGCGGCGGTGATCGGCGCGGGCATCTTGGCCACGAGGTTGGGGTCCAGGATCGCCACGTTCGGCGTGCAGTTCAGCATCAGGTGCTTGTAGTGCGTGTCCGGGTCCGTGATGACGGCCGCGGGCGAGATCTCGGAGCCGGTGCCGCAGGTGGTCGGGATGGCGAAGAGCGGCAGCACCTTGCCGGGGAACGGCGTGGCGCCGACGCCGAAGAGATACTCCTTCGAGGTCGTTCCGCCCATCGCGGCGGTGACGGCGATGCCCTTCGCGGCGTCGATGGCGCTGCCGCCGCCGACCGCGACGACGAAGTCGCCCTTCACGTCGTTGATCTCAACGACGCCACCGTCGACCTCAGGGATCGTCGGGTTGGGGGTGACGTTCTCGTACACCGTGTGCGCGACGCCGGCCTCGTCGAGCGACGCGAGCACCGAGTCGAGGATGCCGGCGGCGCGGATGCCGGGGTCGGTGACGACGAAGGCGTGCTTGTAGCCGGCCGCCTTGGCGCGCTGACCCAGTTCAGCGATGCTGCCCTCGCCGAACACGGTCTGTACGGTCAGTGCGAATGTTGCCATAAGTTCCTCCTGCGTGTAGCCGCGCATTGAGCGCGCATCGGAATGCCCGCGACGATGCGGGCGGCTCCACACTATGGATCGAGGCGCGGCTTCGGGCAATCGCACGGGCGTCCCGCCGCGCGGCCCGGTTCGCTACCATGTGACGGTTCGGTGCCGGATCGTTCAATGGTAGGACAGCGGCCTTTGAAGCCGTGAATCTAGGTTCGAATCCTAGTCCGGCAGCCACCGACGCCCCGGCCCGCGCTTGCCGCGGCGCAGCGCGCGGCGTAGCATCGCCCCGTGGAGATCATCGAGCTGCGGCGAGGGCGCACGCGGGCGCTCATCGCGCCCGAAGCCGGCGGCCGGCTGGTGCAACTCGAGGTCTCCGACGGCGGCTCGTGGCTGCCGCTGCTGCGCGCGCCGCGCGACGCGACGCGGGCGCTTGCGGAGCCGCTGCGCTGGGGCTCCTACCCTATGCTCCCCTGGCCGAACCGCATCGACGGTGCGCGCTTCACGTGGCGGGGCCGCATGTACGCGCTGCCGGCGGACGCGCCGCCGCACTCGCTGCACGGCGTCGGCCACACGCGCCCGTGGCGCATCGAACTCGCGACGCGGACGCGGTGCCGGCTGTCGCTGGCGTTCGACGACTCCTGGCCGTTCGGCGGGCGCGCCGTGCAGGAGTTCGCGCTGCTGGCGGATGGCATCGCGCAGCGCATCGAGGTGCATACCGCGGGGCGGGCGTTCCCGGCGGGCGCGGGCTGGCACCCGTGGTTCCGGCGCGACGTGCGGCCGGGCGCGGACGTTCGCGTGCTGGTCGACGCGGACCGGGTCTACGAGACCCACGAGATGATCCCGACAGGCTGGCTGAAGCCGGCGCTCGGTGACAGCGACCTGCGCGGCTACCCCGCCCTAGGCGCCCGGCGGCTCGACCATTGCTATCGGGACACGCGCGGCGATCTGCGCATCCGCTGGGGCGACCTGGAGCTGCGGATGGCGTCGTCTCCGAACGTGGCGCACGCGGTCGTCTACACGCCGCCGGAGGGGGTGTGCGTGGAGCCGCAGACCTGCGCGATCGACGCCTTCAACCTCGACGCGCAGGGCATCGCCGGCGGCGGCAGCGTCGTGGTGACGCCGGGCCGTCCGCTCGTCGCGACGACGCGCTGGCGCTGGCGCATCGACGGCTGAGCGTGCGGCCGACACGGGCGCGCGCTACGCTGCGGGTACGCGCTGGAGGAGAGCCATGGACCTGTACCTGATCCGCCACGGCGAGTCGGACATCCCACCCGACACCTTCCAGGACGACTACCCGCTCTCCGACCTGGGGCTCCGCCAGGCCGACGCGATGGCGCAGCGCTTTCGTGGCGTGCGCGTCGACCACCTGATCACGACACCGTACGAGCGTACGCGGCAGACGGCCGAGGCGATCGCGCGCGCGGCTGGCGTGACGGCGATCGAGGAGCCGGGGCTGGGCGCGTTCAAGGCGGGCGGGTTCCACAGCGTGCCGGTGTCGAAGGCGCGCGACGCCTATCCCGACTGGTTCGAGAAGACGTACCCGCTGCAGAGCTACGAGCTGGCCGGCGGCGAGAGCGCAGCGGCGTTCTTCGAGCGCGTGACGGAGGCGTTCATCGAGAAGGTGTGGGAGCGCTTCAGCGAGTCGCGCGAGCTGAACGTGGTGGTCGTGTGCCACGAAGAGACGATCAACGCCCTGCTGCACCACTTCCTGGGCCTGCCGTTCAGCGGATTCCAGACCTTCAAGCTCGACCACACCTCGCTGACGCGCGTGAACAGCCGCCTGCACCGGCCACGGATCAGCGCTGTGAACGACACGGCGCACCTCGTCGTGGCCGGGCTGCCGACCGGTGCGTCCGGCACCGGGCGGCCGCCGAAGAGCTGAATCCCGTCAGCACTGACGCGCCAGCTTCGGGCCGCCGGCGGCGCCCCCTCTCGTCCCCTCACAATTCCTGAGATCCCTGTTCACTCCCGGCCATGGCGGCCGAGTCATGGAGGGAGACGATCCCGTTGTGCGGGGTCGCGAAGTGACAGGCAGTCGAACCAAAGCACCTCCGATAAAGGCAAACCCGTCGAAAGGCGGGGACGCAAAGCCACGGGTCTACCCCCCGCCACGCGGGGCAGGACAGCCGGGCCGCCGGACTTCTTGCTTTCCCGAGGGGCGCGGATGCGGGCCTCGGGGCACACGGAGGTGACCATGCCAGGTTCCTGGCGCTCAAGACTTCTCATCCTGCTCGCCCTCGCGGCGGCGGCGCTGCCATCGGCGACCGCCCCGGCGATGGCCTCGCACGCGCCCACGGTGCACGGCGCCGTCTGGGCGTACGAGGCGGCACACCCGGGCCAGCCGGTGCCGGTGATCGTCCAGACTTCCGAAGGCGCGGACGCCGGCGCGCTCGTGACCGCCGCCGGCGGCGACGTGCGCGGCGATCTGAGCATCATCCACGCCGTGGCGGCGGACGTGCCGGCGGACCGTCTGGCATCGCTGTCGGCGGCGCCCGGGCTCCGCTGGATCAGCCTCGACGGCCCGGTCACCTCGACGTCGCGTCCGGACGGACGCGGCAGCGGCGGCGATGACACGCCTGACACGGGGGCGACGCTGCCGCCGAGCGTGTACCCGCAGGAGATCAACGCAGACCGCGTCGTGGCGAGCGGCGATGACGGGTCCGGCATCGCCGTGGCGGTGGTGGACACCGGCATCGTCAAGAGCACCGACTTCGGCCGGCCGAGCCGCGTCGTCGCGACGTTCGGCGGCGAAGGCGACGGCTACGGGCACGGCAGCCACGTCGCCGGCCTGATCGCCGGTGACGGCACCAACTCCGACGGCCGCTACGTCGGCGTCGCGCCCGGCGCCAACCTCGTGAACGTGAAGGTCGGCGACGACAAGGGCGCGGCCACAATCAGTGACGTGATCAACGGCCTGGCGTTCGTCGCGGCCAACCAGGACCGGCTGAACATCCGCGTCGTCAACCTCTCGCTAGGCGTGGACACGCCGCAGAGCTACACGACCGATCCGCTAGACGCGGCGGTGGAGCTGCTGACGTTCCGCGGGATCCTGGTCGTGGTGGCCGCCGGCAACGCCGGCACCGCGTCCGATGCCGTGAGCTACGCGCCGGCGAACGATCCCTTCGTCCTGACCGTCGGCGCCGTCGACGACCGTGGCACGTCCGCAACCTCCGACGACAGCGTGCCGTCCTGGTCGAGCCGCGGCACGACGCAGGACGGCTTCGCGAAGCCGGAGATCTACGCGCCGGGGCGCCACCTGGTGTCGGTGCTCAGCCCGAAGAGCGTGCTGGCCGTCCAGCAGCCCGAGAGCATCGTCGGCAAGCACTACCTCTCGCTCAGCGGCACGTCGATGGCCGCCGGCGTGACAAGCGGCGCGGCCGCGCTCGTGTTCGCGGCGCACAGCGATTGGACGCCTGGGCAGGTGAAGACCGCCCTCGTCTCCAGCGCGAGGCCGGTGCCGGGCGCATCGTACGCGCGGCTGGCGCGCGTGGATGCGGCGAACGCCCAGTCCGCGCCGGACGATCAGACCTCCACCATCAAGCCGAACTACCTGCTGCTAGAGGCGGCCGGCGTCGATAATCCGGAGACGATCGACTGGGGATCGATCCGGTGGGGCAGCATCCGGTGGGGCTCGATCCGCTGGGGCTCGATCCGCTGGGGCAGCATCCGCTGGGGCTCGATCCGCTGGGGCAGCATCCGCTGGGGATTCGTGCCCGACTAGAGGAACAGCCACGCACCGCAGTGACGCGGCGCGGGTGAAAGGACCGGCAAGGTGAGCGGTATTCGTACCAATTCGCTCAAGCTACTGGTAGGGACGACAGCCCTCGCGGGCTTGGCCGTGACGGTCGCTGGACTGGCGCAGCTGGACTCGCACAACGCGATCATGCTGGCGGCGCTGGTGATCGCGGCGGCGGGGGCGGAGTTCTTTGCGGTCGAGCTGTTCGTCGACAGCCACGTCTCCGTGAGCGGGGCCGCGCTGATGGCGGCTGGGGCGATCTTCGGCCTGCCGGGCGTCGTGCTCTGCGGACCGGCGATTGCGCTGGCCGGGCACCTGCGGGACCGGCCGGAGCCCTACAAGACCGTCTTCAACTTCGGCGCGCTGGCGGCGGCGGGGGCGGTGTACGTCCTGGTCTTCCGGACGCTGGACGGCCACGCGGCGACGAGCGACTACCGGTCTCTGATGGTGCCGGCCATCGTCGCGGCACTGGCGAACATGGCCGTGAACTCGGCGCTCGTCTCCATCGCGATCAGCCTGGACTCCGATGCGACGGCGACGTCCGTCTGGCGAAGCAACTTCCTCTGGCTGGCGCCGCAGTACGGCGTCATGGGCGCGGTCGCGATCGGCGTGGCGCTGGCACTGGTGAACTTCGGGACGTGGTCGCTGGCGGTGTTCGCGCTGCCGGTCGTGTCGCTGAGCGAGGCGCTGCACACGCGCGCCGAGGCGATGAAGATGCGGCAGCGAGCGCTGGAGACGATCATGTCGGTGCAAGGGCACAAGCGGTCGGCGTGACGCGCCGCCCGCCGGGAGAGTGCAGGAGGGCCCGCCGCATGGCGAGCCTTCGTGTTGCCGGTCACGGGCGCGTCAGAACGCGCCCTGCGCCTGCAGCCACTTCCAGAACTCGGGCGGAGCCGACATCGTGCTCAGGCGGCCCTGCCGCACCAGCAGCCAGTCGTCGAACTCGTGGGACTCCTTGACCTGGCGCAGCGTCACGAGCTTCTTCGCGCGCTTCAGGAACTTGAAGTCCGCGACCCAACTCTTCGCGTCCTTCGGATCCGGCCGCGGCGGCGACACCACCTCCGCCAGGCCAACGACCGCAGCTTGCCCCTGCGAGTGGTAGATGATGACGCGGTCGCCCGGCTTCATCGTCTTGATCGCGTTCACCGCGGCAGGATTGCGGACGCCGTCCCACGCGGTCGTGCCATCGCGCTCCAGGTCATCGATGGAGTAGGTCTCCGGGTCGGTCTTCGCGAGAAAGTAGGCCATGTCTATGCTCCTGCCACTGCGCGCGAGCGTACTACGCCACCGGCGCGGTCTGCAACGTCGGGTGCTACAGCCCCAGCGTCCGTGCGCCCGCGATCGCGCCTTCGCACCACCAGCGCAGCTCGTCGGGCCGCCCCGCTTCGGCGTCCAGCGCCTTACCCCAACCGTACATCAGCAATCCGCAAACGAAGATCGCCGCCCGCTGCCGCTCCCAGGCGGCCGACTCGAACCGCGCGGCACCCAGCACCGCATCGAGCATCAGCGCGTAGCTGTTGATCGTGTCGTCAAGCGGCCACGGCAACCGACTGGAGTTCACGCCGAGAAACCAGGCGATCTCGACCGCAACCGGCGCCCGCACGGCGAGCGCCCAGTCAATCAGCCACAGCACGTCGCCGTCGATACCGGCGTTTCCGAACTTGAGGTCGCCGTGGACCAGCGTCGCCGGCAGCGAGTCCAGCACGTCCAGCAGTGGCGTGATGTCGGCGAACAGGCGCGCCGCAAGCCGCGCCGCGTCGCGCGGCGTTCGCCGCTCGAACGCCTGCCACCCGCCCACGATACCGAACTCCACACCGTCGGCTGCCAGCGCAGCGCCCGTCGCGGGAGAGAGCAGCAGTAAGCGCTCGCGCGTGCCGGTGAGCCACGGGCGCGCATCGGTGAGCGGATCGTCCCAGAATCGCGCGTGCAGCTCGGCGGCGGCCCGAAGAATCACCTGCAAGACACGCGGCTCGACGATCCCGTCGTCCGGCAGCATCAGGGGACTGATGTCGCGCATCAGAAGCAGCCAGCCGTCGCCATCGCGCGAGGCGCCGAGCGAGGGCACGCGGACGCGTTCTGGAAGTCGCTCGAGCAGCGGTGAAGCGGCGAGCTGGGCCTCGCGGCAGGACGTGTCGCTCGTGACGCGCATAATCCAGTCGCCCGCGCTCCGCATCCGCTTCAGGATGTAGCGCTCTCCGCCCTGTTCCAGCGACGTCAGCGACGATCCGGAGAAGCCGCCGGTCACGCCTAGCGGCGACTCTGCGGCGCTGATGCCGTTCGCGCGCAAGAGCGATGCCACGTCGGGGTACATGAAGGCCATGTCACAGGCTAACCCACCGCGACGGCCCCGGCGAGATCGTCCTACCCGGCGATCTCCTTGAAGCGGTGGATGGCGTCGATGTGCGCCTGCGGCGTGGCGAGGCCGGCGTTCATGGTGTTCACGCTGACGTGCGAGGCGCCGAGGCCGCGCCAGCCCTCCAGCGCCGCGCCCCACTGGTCCTCCGGCGTGTTGAAGAGGCTGACCCGCCCCTCGATGCCGAACTCCTCCGACTTGCGGCCCGCCTCACGGAGGTATCCGCGCAGCTGCTCGACGGTCTCTGTGGCGCGGGGACCGGGCTGGAGCTGCGGGAACCGGCCGTCGGCGATCCGCGCCGCACGCCGCAGCACCGTCTCGACGCCGCCGCCCATCCACACCGGGATCGGCCGCTGCACCGGCAGCGGGTTGATGCCGGCCTGCCGCACCTGGTGGTAGTTGCCGTCGAAATCGACCAGTTCCTTCGTCCACAGCTCCCGCATCAGCGCGATCTGCTCTTCGATGCGGCGGCCGCGGTTGCGGAAGTTCTCGTTCAGCGCCTCGTACTCCACGAAGTTCCAGCCGATGCCGACGCCCAGCCGCATGCGGCCGCGCGACAGCACGTCCACCGCGGCGGCCTGCTTCGCGACGAGCGCGGTCTGGCGCTGCGGCAGGATGACGATGCCGGTCACCAGCTCGATCGCCGTCGTGCAGGCCGCCAGGAAGCCGAACAGCACGAACGGCTCGTGGAAGGGGGTGTCGTGCCGGTACGGCGGCCGGAACTTCCCCTCGAAGCGGTTCGGGTGCGCGCCCAGCACGTGATCGAACACTAGCACGTGGCCGTAGCCCAGCTGCTCCGCCGCCTGCGCGTAGTCGCGGATGACGGCCGGGTCGCTGCCGATCTCAGTCTGCGGGAAGACGACGCCGAGCTTCATGGCACCTCCGGTGTAGTTTAGGACTCACCTAAGAGACAGTCTGACGCGCCTATCGGCCCACGCGCTACCGCACCGCGGCCGCCAGCGCGGCGCCGAGCGCGCCGGCGAAGCCCGGCGACGGTGCCACCTCGACCGTCATGCCGAAGAGGCCGCCCATGTGCGCGATCGACTCCACCAGCAGCCCGTTGTGGTGCACGAATCCGCCCGCCAGCACGATCCGGCGCAGCTGCGCCGAGTTCGCGCGCCCCGCCGCGATCTGCGCGATGTTCTCGCCGTGCAGGTTCAGCAGCCCGGCGAGCACGTCGTCCAGCGAGCCCTCGAGCGAGCGCGCCAGGTGCGCCGCCGTCAGGTCCGGCCCGACGCGCCCGATGCCCTCCGGGTACACATCGGAGATCATCGCGTCGACGCGGCGCCGATCGCCGCGCTCCGCCGCCGCGATCATCGCGTCGTACGTCAGCGATGTGTCGATGCGGCGGGCGATGCCCGCGAAGGAGCCGCCGCCCAGCGGCGTGCCGCCCATGTACGACACGCTCTCGCCGCGCACGGCCACGAACGCGGTGCCGGTGCCCATGAGCGCGAGCAGGAAGGCGCCGTCGCCCAGGCGGCCCTCGGTCCCCAGCAGCGCCGCCGCGCCGCGCGCGCCCGCTTCGATCTCCTGCACCGCCACGACGCCGGAGGCGCCGGCGAGCGCGCCCAGCCGCGCGCCGGTCACGCCGGCCCGCGCGGCGCCGCGGATCAGCACCAGGCCGGCGGCTGCGACGGTCTCGCGCGACTCCAGCGCGACGCCGTCGGCGGTCGCCCGGGCCACCTTCGTCAACGTCATGCCGACATCGACGCCAACGGCGCCGGGCGGCAGCAGGCCGGGCGCGCGCAGCAGCGCGTCGTGCATCGAGTGGGTGTGGTCTGCCATGAATCCGCGGCTCCTGAACCGGCACATTGTGGATCGATGGCCCGGCTGCGTCGAATGGGCGGGCGTGGAAGCGCCCGGCCCGCGGCGGCTACACTGTACGGACGCGCAGCCGCTGGTACCCACGGGCCGCTGTTCACGTAGGAGACACGACGATGCCTCGATCGATCTGGAAAGGCGCCGTGAGCTTCGGGATGGTATCGATCCCGATCAAGCTCTACACCGCCACCGAAGAGAAGGATGTCTCGTTCCACATGCTGCACAAGACGGACGGCGTGCGGATCAAGCAGCAGCGCTACTGCCCCGAGGACGACGCCGTCATCGAGTGGAACGACGTGGCGCGCGGCTATGAGATCGCGCCGGAGCGGTACGTGATCATGGAGCCGGAGGACTTCGACAAGGTGCCCGTCGACACGACGCGCACGATCGAGATCACCGACTTCGTGCCGGCCGCGCAGATCGACCCGATCTACTACCAGAAGACCTACTACCTGGAGCCGGACAAGGTGGGCGGCAAGCCGTTCACCCTGCTGCGCGAGGTGCTGAAGGGATCGGAGCTGGTCGCGCTGGCGAAGATCACGCTGCGCCAGAAGGAGCAGCTCTGCACCCTGCGCGTCTACGAGAACACCATCGCGCTGGAGACGATGCTCTACGCCGACGAGCTGCGCAGCGCGGCGGACCTCGACATCCCCGAGGACATCGCCATCAACGAGAAAGAGCTGGCGATGGCGAAGTCGCTCGTGGACATGCTGACCGGCGAGTTCGAGCCGGAGAAGTACCACGACAACTACCGCGAGGCGCTGCTGGAGCTGATCGGGCGCAAGGCGGAGGGCCAGGAGATCTCCCGCCCGGCGCCCGTGGCCGGCAAGGTCACGGACCTGATGGAGGCGCTACGCGCCAGCATCGACGCCGCGAAGCGCGAGCGCGAGGCTGCGCCCGCGGAGACGGAGCAGGAAGCGGAGGCCGCGCCCAGGACGGCGCGGCGCAGGAAGGCCGGATGACTTCGTCAGGGAACGACGGCGTCACGACCCCTACCGGCATCACCCGCTTGCCCGCGCCCGCGGGCGGCGGCGGCCCCATGCCGGAAGCGATCGCGCCGATGCTGGCGTCGTCGGCGCCGGAACCGTTCGACTCGCCCGAGTACATCTTCGAGCTGATGTGGGGCGGGCTGCGCGCCATGGCGTACGTGCGCGACGGCGTCGTGCGGCTGCGGGCGCGCAACGGCCGCGACCTGACGCCCTACTTCCCGGAGCTGCTCTGCATCCCCGACCGCCTGCGCGCGAAGGAGGCGATCATCGACGGCGAGATCGTCGCGATCGATGGCGAGGGGCACCCGGCGTTCGACATGCTGCGGCAGCGGCTGCAGCTCATGGCCGACGCCGTCGGCCCGGACCGCGAGCAGCTGCCGGCGCTGCCAGTGCAGCTCAAGCTCAAGCGCGTGGCGGGGCAGCTGACGTTCCAGGCGTCGGACCTGCTGTGGCTCGACGGGCGCCCGCTCGCCGACCGGCCGCTTTGGCAGCGCAAGAATCGCCTGCACGACGCGGTGATCGCGGGCGCGGAATTCGCCGCGGTCGACTTCGTCGATGACGAGGGCATGGCCTTCTACGACGCGGTGCTGGAGCGCCGGCTGGAGGGCATCGTGGCCAAGGGGAAGCACAGCCTCTACACGCCGGGCAAGCGATCGCAGCACTGGCTGGAGATCCGCGCGCTGCAAAGCGGCGACTTCGTGGTGGGCGGCTACACGATTGGCGGCGCGCGGCGGAAGTCAGAGCCGTTCTCACAGCTGCTGCTCGGAGGTTACGCGGAGGGCCGGTTCGAGTACGTGGGCTCCGTGAGCGGCGGCCTCGGCGACATCGAGGCGCGTGCGCTGATCGCGGACCTGGAGCCGCTGGTGACCGAGGCGAGCCCCTTCTTCGACACGCCGCGGATTCCGCGGCTGATCTACTGGACGCGGCCCGAGGTGGTGTGCCACGTGCGGTTCAGCGAATGGTCGCGCGACGGGCAGCTGCGCTTCCCGATCTTCAGCGCCCTGCGGCCGGACCTGGCGGCCGCCGACTGCGTCATCGACTAGCGGCGCGCGTCAGTCGTCGTCGAACTGGAACGCGGGCTTCGGCTCTTCGATCGGCGTGATGCCGGACTCCAGCATCTTCCGCTTTTCCTTGCGCACGGCCTGCTCGCGGTCGGCGACGATTTCGAGCTCGCCCTTCGACTTCTTGCGCGGAGGCTTCGGCTTGTTGATCTCAGGGTGCTCGTTCATGCGAACCGAGCCGGAGATCGGCTTCTTCACTTCTTTGCCCAGGTGGTAGTAGGTGCCGCGGTCCGGGATGGCGCGCGGGTAGCCCTCGCGCATCGTGAAGGCGCTGAACGACGTGGGCATCATGCGCTCGGCCTTGCGGGCGCAGACGGGGCACGGCGCGGGCGACGAGGCGGTCTTGATCTGGCCCATCGCCTCGAAGACGCCGTCGCAGCTCTTGCAGTAGTACTCGTACAGTGGCATCGCTACATCCTTACACCGGTTTCCGGCCGCAGTGTAGCGACAGGATGGGCCGAGGGGCACGGAGCCCCGCTTCCGGCTACGGCTCCTCCTCCGCGGCCACGGCAGCCACGGCTCGGCGCGGCCGCTTGCGGCGCACGGTATCGATGAACGCGGCGGAGCGCACGTCGCGCTCCAGCACCCAGCGCACGTACTCCAGCAGCGCGCGCTCCAGCTCCGACGCCAGGGCGCCGTCGACGGCGACGCGCGCCACGTCGCTGAAGCGCCCGTGCAGGAGGATGCGCAGCAGCTTCAGCGCGTTCGGCGAAAGGGGCCGCGCGGCCGTCTCCTCGCTGCGGCAGGCGGAGCAGACGACGCCGCCGCCGGCCGCGGTCCAGTAGTTGGTGACGGGCTCCAGCCGCCGGCGGCAGCTGACACACTCCTCCAGCTCCGGGCGGTAGCCCAGCACGTCCAGCAGCGCCATCTCGTAGAAGCGCACGGGCGTGTCGTAGTCGTCGCGCGCCTCGATGCGGTGCAGCGTGTCCAGCAACAGCCGGTAGAGGTCCGCATGTTCTTCGCGGGGCTCCGTGAACTTGTCGAGCAGCTCGCAAGCGTAGAGCGCGCGGCTCAGCCGGTCCAGGTCTTCGCGGAGCGTCTGGAACGACTCGACCGTCTCCACCTGCGTCACGACGTCGAGCGACTTGCCCTTCGCGAGCAGGAAGTTCGCCTGCGTCAGCGGCTCGACGTGCCCCGCCATGCGGCTGCGCGCCTTGCGGACGCCCTTCGCCACGGCATCGACCTTGCCGAAGCGGGCCGTGTAGAGCGTGACGATCTTGTCGGCGTCGCCCAGCTTGCGCTGGCGCAGCACGATCGCGGGCGTGGTGTAGACGCGAGGCGGCGGCATGATGTGATGGTAGCAGGTTGGCGGTGCCACGCCGTTATGTCGCACACGCCCCTCCGGCGCCCCGCCTGTCCGTGCGCGGCCGGGCCGCATGTGCGATACTGATTGCATATACAACCATCTCGTCACCAAGGAGACACGGACATGGCACTGGAACTCACCGACGACCAGCGAGCGATCATCGAGAGCCCGAACTTTGCCTACATCGCCACCATCAACAAGGACGGCTCGCCGCAGGTGACGCCCGTCTGGGTCGAGCACGACGGCGACTACATCGTCGTGAACAGCGAGGACAGCCGCCGGAAGGTGCGCAACGTGAAGCGGGACCCGCGCGTCTCGCTGAGCATCGCCGACGCCGCCAACCCCTATCACTACGTCAACATCACGGGGCACGTCGTCGAGGTCACCGCCGAGGGCGGCTTCGAGGGCATCGACCGGTTGGCGAAGAAGTACATTGGCCAGGACAAGTACCCCTGGAACAAGCCCGAGGACGTACGCGTGCAGATTCGCATCGCTGTCGACAAGATCAGCACCCCGCAGTAGCGCCGCGGCGCCGTTGGCGGCGACGCCCGATCCGGTATCCTGCAACCCTGCGAGGGTTCTGGAGGGGTATCGCGACATGCCGAAGGCGCTGATTACGGGGATCACGGGCCAGGACGGGAGCTACCTGTCCGAGCACCTGCTCGAACAGGGGTACGAGGTCTACGGGCTGATCCGCGGCCAGGCGAACCCCAAGCGCACGACCATCGAGCGCACGCTCCCCGACGTCCGCATCGTGGACGGCGACCTGCTGGACCAGGCGTCGCTGATGAACGTGATCCAGAAGGTGCAGCCGGACGAGGTCTACAATCTCGCGGCGATCAGCTTCGTGAAGCTCTCGTGGAACCAGCCGGAGCTGACCGGCGAGATCACGGGGCTGGGCGCGCTGCGCGTCCTCGAGGCGATCCGCTTGACCTCCGGCGCCAGCGGCTCGCGGTCGAAGTCGGCGCGCGGCATCAAGTTCTACCAGGCGTCCAGCAGCGAGATGTTCGGCAAGGTGCGCGAGACCCCGCAGAACGAGATGACGCCGTTCCACCCCCGCAGCCCGTACGGGGTCGCGAAGGCGTACGCCCACTACATCACGGTGAACTACCGCGAGAGCTACAACATCTTCGCCTGCAGCGGCATCCTCTTCAACCACGAGTCGCCGCGGCGCGGACCGGAGTTCGTCACCCGGAAGTGCACGATCGCCGCGGCGCGCATCAAGCTCGGCCTGCAGAAAGAGCTGCTGATGGGCGCGCTCGATCCGCAACGTGACTGGGGCTTCGCCGGCGACTACGTGCGGGCGATGTACCTGATGATGCAGCAGGACGAGCCCGAGGACTACGTCATCGGTACCGGCAAGGCACACGCGGTGCGCGACTGCGTCCGCATCGCGTTCGAGTGCGTCGGCCTGAACTACGAGGACTACGTGCGCAGCGACGAGCAGCACATGCGGCCCGCCGAAGTCGACCTGCTGATCGCCGACGCGACGAAGGCGCGCGAGAAGCTGGGCTGGACGCCGAAGGTCTCGTTCCAGCAGCTCATCGAGATGATGGTGGAGTCGGACCTCGCGACCGAATCGCGGCTGCAGACCACGTCGGCGTAGCGGAGGGACCAGCGTGGCGCTCTTGGCGTGGCTCTGGTCGACGATCGTCGAATGGTGCGTGGCGCTACTGCTCGGCGCGCTGGAGCCGCCGGTCAACGAGCCGCTGGAGCCGGACGCGGCGCCGCGGAAGCCCGCTCGCGCACTTGACGGCGCGCGGCCCGCGGCCTTGAGCGAGCCCGACCGAGGCGGCATCCTCATACCATCGATCTTCCTCCGCGCGGACGCCCCCCAGGAGGCTGCTATGAGCGACACGTCCTTCCTATCGCAGTTGGAGCAGCGCACCCAGCAGGTGAAGATCACGCTGGCGAACCTCGAGGCCGAGCGCACCCGCATCGAGGGTCTGATCTCCCGGCTGCAGCCGCTGGTGCCGCACTACGACAACCTGCTGGACGCCGAGCGCGCACTCCACGAGGCACAGATCACGCTGGAGCCACCGGCGCGCGCCTCGACCGCGGACGACCGCTGGGGCTTCCACGAGAAGCCCGCGCAGGAGCAGCACCGGGCGTAGCGCGGCTCGCGCCACGCCGCACACCGGCGTAAGATGCGCCACGAAGGCAGGCGTCCGCGCCTGCCCACCACATCTCCGACGAGCCGCATCGACCCGGCCCGCACGAAAGGGGCAAGCGATGACCGCCGAAGTCGAGACGAAGTACCCCGTCCGGATCATGGACGGCCTCTACCAACTGCGCGTCCCGATCCCGAACAACCCGCTGGGCTGGGTGCTGCCATACCTCATCGAAGGCCGCGACGGCTGGACGCTCGTCGATTCCGGCTGGAACGTGCCCGAGGCGTTCGACGCGCTCGAGCAGCAGCTCGACGACGCCGGCGTCGGATTCAAGAACCTCGAGACGCTGCTGGTAACGCACGTCCACCCGGACCACTACGGCCTCGCCGGCCAGGTGAAGGAGCGCAGCGGCGCAACCATCGTCATCCACCAGCGCGAGCGCGACCTGATCCGCTCGCGCTACCGCAACCCGCAGCAGCTGCTCGCGACGATGGGCGAGTGGTTGATCATGCACGGCGTCCCCGCCGACTCGATGCAGGACCTCAAGACGTCGGCGATGCCCGTGCGCGGATTCGTCGACGCTGTCGAGCCGGACGAGGTGGTCTGGGGCGGCGAACAGCTGGAGATCGGGCGCTTCAACTTTGAAGTGTGGTGGACGCCGGGCCACTCGCCGGGGCACATCTGCTTCCTGGAGCGCGGCAAGAAGTTCATCCTCACCGGCGACCACGTGCTGCCGACGATCACGCCGAACATCAGCCTGCACCCGCAGCAGCAGGGCAACCCGCTCGGCGACTACATCGCCTCGCTGAAGCGGCTGGAGGCGCTGGACGTGGACCTGGTGCTGCCGGCGCACGAGTACAGCTTCCCCGACCTGCAGGCGCGGCTGCGCGGCATCGAGCGACACCACGAAGAGCGGCTGGACGAGATGGTCGCCTGCACCGGCGGCGGTGCGCGCACGGCTTTCGACATCGCGGGGCGCGTCAAGTGGGTGACGGGCACGCTCGACACCTTCTCGCCGTGGATGCAGCGCGCCGCGCTGGGCGAGACGCTCTCGCACCTGGACTACCTGGTGCTGGAGGACCGTCTGGAGAAGTTCATGGACGGCGGCGTGCAGTACTACCGGAAGCCCGCTGCGGGCTGAGGCCCGGGGGCGGCGGCCGTCCGACGGCGCAAGGAGGCGTTCTGATGGCGCACTACGGACTCGCGGACACGGCCTTCGGCTCCATGCTCGTGGCGGTCGAAGGCGACGTGCTGATCGCGGTGAAGTTCCACGTCGAGGAAGCCGGGCTCGCGGACGCGGTGGACGACCTGCGACGCGAGCTGCACGGCGCGTTCACGCTGGAGCGCAGCGAAGCGAAGATACGCCCGGCGGCGAGGCAGCTCCGCGACTACCTCGCCGGCAAGCGCAGCAATTTCGACCTGCAGTACGACATCTCGTGGGTGACGCCGTTCCGGCGCAAGGTGCTACAGGCCTGCGCGCGCATCCCGCGCGGGCAGGTGGCCACGTACGCGGACCTGGCGCGCCGCGCGGGCAGCCCGCGCGCCTTCCGCGCCGTCGGCCGCACGATGGCGACGAACCCGATCCCGATCGTCATCCCGTGCCACCGCGTCGTCGGCACGAACGGCAGCCTGACGGGATTCGGCGGCGGGCTGGACATGAAGAGCCGCCTGCTCGCGCTCGAAGGCGCAGCGCTCGTCTGACGGACGCGCCGGAGTGCTGCGGCCGCGCTATTCGGGCGGCTTCGCCGAGGCGGACGGCGTGTAGCGCGCCGTGCTGGCCCGCCGCATCGGCGCGGAGGCCGCGTCCGACGGTGGCTCGGATCCGGTGCTCGGCAGCGGCCGCGGCGCCGGCGCGCTGCGCTCTGCTCCGCAATAGGGGCACACCACCCACGACGAGGACGCCGGGCGGGCGCACGACTCGCACGCGGTGCGCAGCGTCGAGCGGCAGTACGGACAGACGATGAACTCGTCCTCCACCTTGCGGCGGCAGGACGGGCAGGTCGCCTGCTCCTGGATCTCGTGGAGCAGCGCCTCGGCCTCCAGGCGGCGGTCGTAGATCTCGGCCATCGTGTCCCTGGGCCGCAGGATCACGTACAGCAGGAGCCCCGGCAAGTTGAAGACCACCACCATGCCCAGCGACATCGCCTGCGTGAAGGCGTCGCCCGTGCGAGACGAGATGTCGCGGTACGTCCAGACCAGCGCCGCGATCCACATCACCAGCAGGTAGGCGATCAGCACGATCGCGGCGAGCGTCGCCGGGGTCTGCCAGTTGTCTATCAAGACGTGTCTCCTCGCTGCGGGGTGCAAGGCGTGCGCCGTCCGTGGCGCGGCGACGCGATTATATCACGGTGGCGCGCGCCCGGCCGCTCCGCGCTTTACGTCGCGGAGGCGCCGGCCGCCACGCTGTCACGCCCCGGGCGGCACCGGTACGCTGGTACGGCATGCACATCCTGGACGATCTGAACCCGCCGCAGCGTGAGGCGGTCACGCACATCGAAGGGCCGCTGCTGATCCTGGCCGGCCCCGGCTCGGGCAAGACGCGCGTCATCGCTCACCGCATCGCGTACCTGGTCGACGAGGCCGGCGTCGCGCCGTGGCGCATCGTCTCCGTCACCTTCACCAACAAGGCCGCGCGCGAGATGCGGCTTCGCGTCGTCGCTCACCTGGGCGCGGCGGCGCAGGACCTGGTGCTGGGCACGTTCCATTCGATCTGCGCGCGCCTGCTCCGTACCGAGGGCCCGCGCATCGGCCTCGAGCGCGCGTTCAACATCTACGACGACTCCGACCAGATGGCGCTGATGAAGCGCATCACGGAGTCCCTCGGCATCGACTCGAAGCGGTTCAAAGACCGCGCGATCCTGTCGTCCATCTCGCGGGCGAAGAGCGAGCTGATCACGCCGTACGCCTACGCCAAGGCGAGCCGCGACTACTACGAGGAGATCGTCGGCCGGGCGTACGAGCAGTACCAGGAGCTGCTCGCCGAGAACAGCGCGCTCGACTTCGACGACCTGATCATGCGCTCGGTCGAGATGCTGCGGGGCAGCGACGAGATCCGCGAGAAGTACCAGGAGCGCTTCCTGCACGTGCTGGTGGACGAATTCCAGGACACGAACATCGCGCAGTACCAGCTCGCGCGGCTGTTCGCCGCGAAGCACGGCAACATCTGCGCCGTCGGCGACCCCGACCAGTCGATCTACTCGTGGCGGTCGGCGGACATCCGCAACATCATGAACTTCGAGCAGGACTTCCCCGGCGCGCGCATCGTGCTGCTGGAGCAGAACTACCGCTCGACGCAGACCATCCTCGACGCCGCGCACGCGGTCATCGCCGGGAACAAGCAGCGCAAGCAGAAGTCGCTCTGGACCGATCGCGGCAGCGGCGAGCCCATCGTGGCGTACGAGGCGTACGACGAGCAGGAAGAGGCGGGGTTCGTCGCGCAGGAGATCGACGGCCTGCTGAAGGGGCAGTACAGCCACGGCGACATCGCGGTGATGTACCGAACGAACGCGCAGTCCCGCGCCATCGAGGAGGCGCTGATCGCGGCGCGAATCCCCTACCAGCTCGTGGGCGGCACGCGCTTCTACGAGCGGCGCGAAGTGAAGGACCTGCTAGCGTACCTGCGGCTCGCGCACAACCCCTTCGACGCGGTGAGCTTCCTCCGCGTGGTGAACGTGCCGGGACGCGGCATAGGCGCCAAGACCGTGGCCGAGCTGGAGCGCTGGGCGCGCGCGCGGAACGTGCCCCTCTACACGGCGCTGCAGCTCGTCGCAGCACAGGATGCCGCGCGCGAACAGGTGCCAGCGGCCGAACGCCACCCGATCGCGAAGGCGAAGGCGAAGACGCTGCTGGAGTTCCTGCGGCTACTCGACGAGCTGATCGACGTAGCGGCGAAGAACAACGTCTCGACGCTGCTCGACGGCGCGATCGAGCGAACGTCATTCCGGCGGTATCTCTACGCCGAGTTCGATGAGGGCGACGCCGACGAGCGCTGGGCGAACGTGCAGGAGCTGCAGAACGTCGCTTCAAACTACGACGAGCTGGCGCCGGGCGAAGGACTGGTCTCGTTCCTGGAGGACGTGGCGCTGATCTCCGACGCCGACACCATCGCCGAGGCCGAGGGCGGCCGCGACGAGCGCGTGACGCTGATCACGCTGCACTCGGCGAAGGGGCTGGAGTACCCGGTCGTCTTCATGACGGCGATGGAGGAGGGCGTGCTCCCCCACATCCGCTCCTTCGACGATCCGGCGCAGATGGAGGAGGAGCGGCGCCTCTGCTACGTCGGCATGACGCGCGCGAAGGAGCGGCTGTACCTTCTGCGCGCCTTCCGCCGCTACGCCATGGGCGCATCGCAGCACGCGCCACCGTCGCGCTTCCTCAAGGACATCCCCTCCGAGCTGGTGTCGCAGCGCTCGGCGGTGCGCGACGAGGCCGCGGCCGTCGAGCGCGGCCCGCAGCGCTTCCGCGAGTCGTTCCGCCGGCGCGACGAGCGCCCGTCCGGCGAAGCGGGCGATGCGAACGCGTTCAGCGGCGGCGAAAAGGTGCGCCATCCGCTCTTGGGCGAGGGTATCGTGGTCTCGGCGGTGACGAAGGGCGACGACCAGGAGCTGACCATCGCGTTCAAGGGCGGCGCGGGCATCAAGAAGCTCATGCTGTCCTTCGCACCGCTCGAACGCATGTAGCGCTCACTCCAGCGGCAGCTGCCACGCGACCGGATCGATGCCGCGCAGCACGGCCGCGCCGTGCGCGCCCGCGCGCTCGCACGCTTCGCGCAGCGGCAGGCCGCGCGCCACGTACCAGGTGAGCGCCGCGGCGAAGCTGTCGCCCGCGCCGTACGCGCCCACGACGGGCTGCGTCGTCGCCGGCGCGGAGAAGCGCTCGATGCCGGCGGCCGTCTCGATCGCGCCGCCGCTCGCGCCATCGGTCAGCACGAGCGCGGCCGGAGGCACCGTGTAATCCGCGAGCCTCCCCCGTTCGCGCGGATCCACGGCGCTGCCGACGACGACGTCTGCGCGCACGCCGGACCGGGCGAGCGCCGGCGATCGCCGCGCCGTCACGACAAGCAGCCGCGCGGCGTGGGCGGCGCGCAGCGTATCCGGGTCCTGCCCGGTGAAGTACGCCGCGTCGCACGCCGCCAGCTCGTCCCACGGCAGCGGATCGTCGCGGCGCGGGTGCAGCGGCTCGCCTGCGACGATGATCGTGCGCTCGCCGTCCGGCGTGATCAGCACGATATCGCGGGTGTGGGGCTCGTCGCGGCGGGCGGCATGCACGCGCGCGCCGCTCCCGGCGAGCTTCGAATCGACGAAGCGCGCCGCGTCGTCGTTACCGAGCGCGGTGAAGAGCAGCACCTCCGCCGGCGAGCGTGCCAGTTGCCAGAAGGCGATGCCGCCCCCGCCGGCGGCGACCGTGACCGGCGCGTCGAGGTGCAGGATGTCGCCGGGCGCGGGAAGGGCTGCCACGCGGGCCACCGTCACATGCTCCACGTGCCCGATCACGGCGATGCGCATGGCCGGAGTGTAGCCAACGCGCGGCTGTCACACGCGCCCGGCAGGCGGTACCCTCCCGGCATGAAGGCTGAGATCCTCTCCATCGGCACCGAGATCCTGCTGGGCGAGATCGTCGATACGAACGCCTCCTACATCGCGTCGCGGCTGCCCGCGCTGGGCGTGGACCTGTACTTCAAGGCGGTCGTCGGCGACAACCTGCAGCGCCTCACCGAGACGATCGGCAAGGCGCGCGAGCGCTCGGACATCGTCATCTGCACCGGCGGCCTCGGCCCGACCGAGGACGACCTGACGCGGGAGGCGATCTGCGCCGTGCTGGGCGAGGAGCCGCACGTCGACCCGGAGCTGGAGGCGACGCTGCGCGGCTTCTTCGAGCGCCGCGGCTACGCGATGCCGGAGAGCAACGTGAAGCAGTGCTGGGTGGCGCCGTCGTGCCGCCCGATCCCGAACCCGCGCGGCACGGCGCCCGGCTGGTGGGCCGAGCGCGACGGCAAGATCATCGTGGCGATGCCCGGGCCGCCGACCGAGATGACCCGCATGTGGGAGAACGAAGTGGCGCCGGAGATCCTGCGCCGCAACCCCGGCTCGGTGCTGGTGACACGGACCCTCAAGACCGCCGGCATCGGCGAGGGCACCGTGGACGAGATGGTGAGCCGGCTGCTCAAGTCCACCAACCCTAGCATCGGCATCTATGCCCGCGCCGACGGCGTGCACCTGCGGTTGGCGGCGAAGGCCCCGGACGAGGCCGCGGCCTGGCGGCTCATCCGCCCGGTGGAGGAAGACGCCCGCCGCATCCTAGGCCCGGCCATCTGGGGCGCCGACGACGACACCTTCGAGAGCGCGGTCGGCGACCTGCTGAAGGAGCACCGGCTCTCGCTCGCGACCATGGAATCGATGACCGGGGGGCTGCTCGCCAGCACGATCACAGACGTGCCGGGGTCATCGGAGTACTTCCGGGGCGGATTCGTCGCCTACCAGGCCCAGATGAAGATTGAGCTGGGTGTGCCGGCGGAGATCGTCGCCGAGCACGGCGTCGTATCGATCGAGACGGCGCGGGCGATGGCGAAGGCGGCGCGCGAGCGCTTAGGCGCCAGCGTCGGCGTCGGCGTAACGGGCGTCGCCGGACCGGACGAGCAGGAGGGCAAGCCCGTCGGCACAGTGCACGTCGCCATCGACAGCATCTGGGCCCCGCCGTCGAGTTCGAGCTCCGTCTACCCGCAGGGGCGCGCCGCTGCGAAGCGCCGCGCCGTCACGACGGCGCTGGTGATGCTGCGCAACGCGCTGCTGAGCTACCGCGGCGAAGCGCTGGTCTGAGCCCGATTGTGGCGAAGCCGCGCCGCTCGCTACGGTGATCCCATGACATCGAGCCTTGAGACCCTGTACGGAGAGGAGCCGGACGTGACCGACCCAGCGACCGCGCCTGAGACCGACAATAAGACCGCGCTGGTCATCGCTGCGCACCCGGATGACGCCGACTTCGGCGCGGCCGGCACGAGCTACCTGTGGTCGCGGCAGGGGTGGACGTTCAACTACCTGGTTTGCACCGACGGCTCGAAGGGCACCGCCGACCCCGGCATGTCGCCCAGCGACCTCATCCGCATCCGCCGCGACGAGCAGCGCGAGGCGGCGCATCGGGCGGGCGCGAAGGACGTCTACTTCCTGGACCACGTCGACGGCGAGCTGCAGGCGACGCGCGACTTCCTGGGCGACGTCGTGCGCCACATCCGCATGCTGAAACCGTACGCCGTCTTCACCCACGACCCGGAGGCGTTTATCGTCCGCAACAGCTTCATCAACCACTCCGACCACCGCACCACCGGCCACATCGCGATGGACGCGATCTACCCGTCGGCCCGCGACCGGCTCAACTTCCCAGAGCAGATCGCCGACGGGCTGGAGACGCACAACGTGAAGGAGATCTACATCTGGGGGTCGGAGAAGGCGAACTTCGACGTGGACATCTCCGACGTGGTCGAGCAGAAGATCCACGCACTCAACGCCCACGTCAGCCAGGGCCTGGGCGCCGGCAACGCCGACAGCGACTTCCTGAAGTTCGTCCGCGACCGCTGGCGCGGCGAGGACGGCCGCTATACCGAGCGGTTCCGCCGGGTGGTGCTCTTCCGCTGACGGCGGAGTGCCGCCGGCGGCCGCCGATCCGCGCCGCCAACATTTTCTTCGCGACTCGACCCGGAGCCGTTCACTTTCGACACCAGAGGTGCTACTATCCGCTGCGGCGGGGCTTTGGAAATTGGAGTCGTGTGAAGCGGATAGCAGCAGTTTGCGCCGTCGTCCTCTCCTTCGCGTTGGCACTCTCCCTCGGTCATAGCACAGCACTGGCACAGGGTCAGGATCCATTGATCGATCCGCCCCAGGGCGGGACGGGTTCGCGCTTCCAGATCGTCGGGCAGACCGGCTGGACGCCCGACGCCACCGTCACGATCAGTTACGGCTTCTCCGACGTGCCGCCCGGCGACGGCTACGCCGGCCCGTTCTGGAACGCGCAGCACGTGACGGTGCTGCGCGACGGCACGTGGAGCTTCCCCACCGTCGTCAACGACCGCATCCTGCCGTTTCCGCTCTGGCGTCCCGGGTACATCGTCGTGAAGGCGGTCAGCGGCGGCCGCGTCGCGATCAACAGTTATGTCTACACTGTCGACGGACACAGCCCGGCCGGGCTGCCGCCGCTCGCTGAACTGGGCTTCGGCCCGCAGGGCAGCGGGCACGGCGGCGTGGTCGCGCTGACGATCGCGCTGTTCGCCGCGGCGACCGGCGCGCTGATCGCCGCGAGCGGCGCGTTCCGCCGCTACGCCGCGCCCTAACGCCTACACGTCCAGCCCCAGGTCCCGTAGGAACGCGTCCGTGTTCGGCTCGCGGCCCAGGAAGTCGCGCACGAGCACGTCGCCGTCCACGCTGCCGCCGCGCTCCAGGATCGTCCGGCGGTAGTGCATGCCGGTCGCACGGTCGAGCAGCCCGGCCGCCTCGAACCGCGTGAACATGTCGTCGCCGAAGACGCGCGACCACAGGTAGCCGTAGTACCCCGCGTCGTAGCCGAACAGGTGGCCGAAGCCCGACTGGAAGTGCGTGCCCTCCGGGTACGGGAATCCCGTCACCGGGTACAGCTCGCGCAGCGCCTTCATCGTGTCGCCATCGAAGCCGGCCGAGTGGAACGCCAGGTCGATCCGTGCGAAGAAGAGCTGCCGCCGCTCCTTGATGCCGGAGCTGAGGTGCTTGGCGCGGATCATCGCGCCAAGCAGGTCGTCGGGTAGCGGCGCGCCGGTCTGGTGGTGGCGCGCGAAACGGTTCAGCACGGCGTGGTCCCACACCCAGTGTTCCAGCATCTGCGACGGCGCCTCCACGAAGTCGCGCTCGGTCGAGGTGCCGCTAAACTCCAGGAAGCGCGCCTTCGTCAGCGTCTGGTGCAGGATGTGGCCGAACTCGTGGAAGAAGGTCACGACTTCCGTGTGCCGCAGCAGCGACGGCGCGTCCGGGGTCGGCTTCGTGAAGTTCGCGACGATGGCGCTGACCGGCTGCTGGTACGTGCCGTCCGGCAGCTCGCGGCCGCCGCGTAGCGTGAAGGCGGCCGCGTGGCCGAACTTGTTCGGGCGCGGGTAGAGGTCCATGTAGAAGCGCGCGAAGGGCGCCGCGCCGTCCGCGTCGTAGATGTCATACGCCTGCACGTCGTCGTGCCACTTCGGCGCGTCGGGCGCGGCCTCATAGCGGATGCCGAGGAGCTCCTGCGTCACCAGGAACAGCCCCTCGACGCACGCTTGCAGCGGGAAGTAGTTGGCGATCTCGAAGTCGTCCACCGCGTACTCGGTCTTGAGCAGCCGGTTCGTCTCGAACCACCAGTCCCAAATCCGCACCTCCGGGTCCAGGCCGCGCGCCGCCTTCGCGCGCGACAGCCGATCGATGTCGTCGCGCGCCTTCACCGCGAGCCGCTCGTCCAGGTCGCGCAGGAAGCGGTCGACATGCTCCGGAGTCTTCGCCATGCGCTTCTCGGTCACGTAGGCCGCCCACGACACGTAGCCGAGCAGGCGCGCGATCTCCGTGCGGACACGGATCGCCTCCTCCAGCACGGCGATGTTCGGCTCGCCACCCTTGTTCTGGTTCTTCAGGAACAGCTCGCGCCGCCACTGCTCGGACTCCGCGTTGTCCATGAACGGCATGATCTCGGGATAGTCGAGCGACACGCGGTACTTCGTCTCGCCGCTCTCCTCGGCCGTGCGCAGCCCGTCGATCCAGCGGTCCGGCATGCCTGCGAGATCGGCCCGCGAGACGACGATCGCGTCGTCCCACGTATCGATCGCCTTACGGAACTCCGTGCCCCGCTCGACCAGCCGGTTCATCAGCGCCTGCACCTGCTCACGCTGCTCCTTCGGCAGTTCGAAGCCGCTGCGGCGATAGTCGCGCAGCGTCCGCTCGACGAGTCGCTGCTCTTCGCCGCCCAGGGTGGCCGCCTCGGCCGACGCCGCGTACTCGCGCACGGCGTCGTAGAGGTCTTGGCGGAAGCCCAGTTCCACGGCGTACTTGCCGAGCCTCTCGTCCCAGTCGCGCGCCGTCTCGCGCAGCGCGTCGTCCTCGGCCACGTACGCCATGAATGCGTACGTCCCGGATGCCTGCTGCACCAAGTCGGCGGCCGATTCGAGCGCGACGAACGTGTTGCGGAACGTCCGCCGCGCGCCGGGCGTCGCCACGATCTCCTCGACGGCGGCGTCGCACCGCTGCATCGCCTCGCGGCAGGCGCGCTCGATCTCGGCGGGCGTCAGGTGCTGGAAGTCGATCATGGGCTGGCTCCTCGAAGCTGTATCGGCGCGCGGACGGTCCCGGTAGCCTATCGAGCGCCCCGCCGCCGCGCCACGGGCGGCTGGACATGGCTGCGATACACTGGCCGCATGAGCCGCACCGCCCGCATCGCCCTGCTACAGCTTCCCGCGTTCGCGATCGAGGACGCCGAGGCGTCGCTCGCGTACACGCTGCGCCGCATCGACGAGACGGCCGCGCGCGAGAAGCCGGACATCATCGCGCTGCCGGAGGTGACATACCCGGCCTACTTCATCGGCCCGGATGGCATGTCCCGCCCCGGCGTGCTACCGCCGCGCGAGGCGGCGGCGCGCTTCGCCGCGAAGGCGCGCGAGCACGGCGTCTACATCGCAGCGGGCATGGCGCTGGAGACGGACGATGGGGCGCTGGTGAACGGCGCCGCCCTCTTCGCGCGCGACGGCTCGCTCGCAGGCCAGTGCGCCAAGTCGTTCCTCTGGCACTTCGACGAACGCTGGTTCCGCCGCGGCAGCGCCTACCCCGTGTTCGAGACGAACGTTGCGCGCATCGGCATGCTGGTGTGCGCGGACGGCCGCCTGCCGGAGATCGCGCGCTGCCTGGCGCTCAACGGCGCCCAGATCATCCTCGACCTCACTGCGTGGGTGAGCGGCGCGCGCCAGCCGCGCGACCTCACGACCATCCAGGTCGAATACTTGATGCCGGTGCGCGCGGCCGAGAACGGCGTCTGGATCGCCGCGGCCGACAAGTTCGGCATCGAGGCGGAGAGCATCGTCTACGCGGGGCGGTCGTGCGTCATCGACCCGCGCGGAGTGTACGCGGCGCAGCTGGGGCCGGACGAGGACGCCGCCCTGGTGTACGACGTGCCGGTGGAGGACGCCGCGCCGCCCGTCACGCGCCGCCCCGAGCTGTACGAGGCGCTCTCGCGCCCCACGGAGAGCCTGCCCGTCCTGCGCGCGCTCGACAAGCCCTTCGTCATGTCGGAGCAGGAGCGGCGCATCGCCGCGGTGCAGATGGCGATGCCGCCATCCGGTGCGGCGTTCGTTGCGACGGCGCGGCGGCACGTGGAGCGGCTGGCGCTGCACGACGCCGATATCGTGCTCTTCCCCGCCACGCCGTCCCGCCTGCGCGCGGCGTACGCGCACGACGAGGTGCTGGCGGGGATGCAGGCGATCGCGGCCGACACCGGCGTTTGCGTCGCCTTCACGGTGTCCGAGCCGGACGCCGCGGGCTGGCGCGCCATGTACCTGCTGGGGCCGCGCGGCGTCATTGCGAAGCACCGCCAGACGCACAAGCCGCCGGGCGCGCGGTTCGAGACGATGCCCCTGGGCGACGAGCCGTGCCCCGTCGTCGACACGCCCGCCGGGCGCGTCGGGCTGCTCGTCGCGGCGGAGGCGTATGCGCCGGAGGTGGCGCGATCGCTGATGTTACGCGGCGCGGAGATCCTGCTCTGGGCGTCGGACGACCCGGCGCTGCCGATGACGCCGTTCGCCCGCGCCCGCGCCGAGGAGAACCGCGTCTTCCTGGCCTGCGCCGCCGCCCCCACCGCGGCCGGCGCGACGATGATCGTCGATCCGTCCGGCAGGCCGCTGGCGACGGCGCTGGAGGGGCGCGACCTCTCGATCAGCGCCGAGGTGAACCGTGCGCTGAGCCACGTCAAGACGCGCGCCCCGCACACCGACGTCGTGCGCAATCGCCAGCCCGAGACCTACGGCGCAATCACGCGCGCGGCGGCGCCCGTGCCCTGACGGCCGCTTATGTCGCGCGACCGGCCGCACGGATCGGCCGTGATATACTCCCGCCGTCGCATACCGAGCCGAGGCCCGCGCCATCGCTACGAACGAGATCGCATTGCCTGATACCGCCGCCGCCGGACCGCGCGCCGCCAGCCTGCGCGCCCGCATCGGCGGATATCTGGTCGATATGGTGATCTTCGCCGCCGTCGTCATGGTCTTCACGATCATCGCCGGGCTGCAGCTCCTGGTCGTCACGCACGGCGCCACCTCCGACAGCGAACACGCCATGTACGCCTTCCTCGCGATTATCGGCGTGGGCACGCCCGCCGCGTGGACGGCGCTGAGCCTCGCGGTGCTGCTGACGCGCGGCCAGACCGCTGGCCAGTACGTCGCCGGCATCCGGCTGCTGCGCGAGGACGGCAGGCCGCTGCGGCCGCGCGACGCCCTAACCTGGTGGTTCTGCTTCAACCCGCTGCTCTTCTCGTGGCCCATGGCACTGATCGGCGGCTTCCCGCTGATCAGCGTCGTCACGCTGGTCCTCAGCCGGCTCTCGCTCGCGCTCTTCCTGGTGCTGATCACGCTCTGCATCGCGGCGCCGTTCATCGCCGTGGTCTCGGCGCTGCTCGATGCGCGGAACCGCGCATTGCACGATCGCGTCGCCCACGTGGTCGCGGTACCGGTGGAGTGACGATGGCCAGCTTGCCGACCTACGGTCGATCGATCTCCCGCCCCGGCATGATCCCGGACGACGCGCCGCTGTTCTGGCGCAGCCTCGGCAAGTGGGGCGTCGGATTCGCGCTGTTCCTCGCGCTGGCGGCGCTGATGGTGTCGCTGCAACTCTTCCAGGTGACGGCCGAAGGGACGTCGAAGCGCACCCTGCGCCGCTCCGTCGCCGCGCTCACCGAGATCGACCCGCTGATCGAGCGCAACTACGACGACCTGCAGCAGCGAGCGGCCGCAGCCGCTCCGGGCGACACGGTGCAGCTCAAGAACTTCCCCATCGCCATCCCGCTGACGCCGGACGAGGTGAAAGGCCAGGGCAAGCAGCAGGTGCGCGACCTGATTATCGACCGCGCGGCAGATCTGATGTATGCGCACGGCACGGAGCCGCTGCGCGTGAACCCGCAGGCGTCCAGCAGCGTCGGCCTGTTCACGGTGGGCGGCGTCACCGACACGGGGTTGGACTTCCTGCGCAGCCGGCACCACGACCTGCTGGGCGTCCTTACGTTGGCGCTGGCCGCTCTCTGCGCGTTCCTGGGCGTGGCGCTGGCGGTGCTCTGCCGCGGCTTCGGACGGCTCGCGAGCGTCGGCGGCGTCGTGCTGGCTGTGGCCATCCCGGTGCTGTTCGCCGGCATCGGCGCGCGCTTCTACATGCGCATCGTGTCCGAGGGCGACACGGAGTACATCCAGCACGAGTTCCTGCTGATCGGCCAGGGCCTCGCGTGGATCCCGATCCGCGACGGCGCGGCATTCACTGTGTTCGGCGCGGCGCTGTTGGTCGTCGGCGTCGGCTGCGCCGCCTGGGCCGATCGCGGCGCCGCCTCTCGCTCCGGCTAACCGACGGTCTCGCCACAAGGAGGACTGTGATGGCCGCACACGTCGCGCTCGCCAAGAACATCGACTTCTGGTGCTGGTACCCGGAGCTGCTGGTGCAGGGGTTGACGCCGGAGCAGCTGGCCTGGCAGCCGGACGGTCACGACACGTCGATCGTCTTCGCGATCTGGCACGCATACCGCGCCACCGACGACCTGCTTCATGGCATGGTGATGCAGCGGCCCAGCGTCTTCGCGTCGCAGGGCTGGGCCGGGCGCCTTCCCGTCAGCGAGACCGGCGTCACGCCCTTCGGCAACGGCCTGTCGCGCGAGCAGATCGGCCGCATCCGGCTCGAGACCGAACCGCTGCTGGCCTACGCGAAGGCCGTGGGCGCGAGCGTCAAGGCTTACCTCGCGGAGATCAGCGACGAGGAGGCGGCGGCCGAGGTGCGGCTGCCGTTCTTCAGCGGCGTCTACCAGGGCGTCGACGTGCTGTCGAAGGCCGAGGCGATCGTCTTCTTCGCCGTCGGCCACGTCTCCGAGCACCTGGGCGAGGTGCAGTTCATCAAGGGGCTGCTGGGCATGCAGGGCGCGCCCCTGTGAGCGACGTGCCGCGCCTGCTCGATTGGTGCGGCCCCGGCGGCCTGGTGCGGCCCGACGCGGACCTGCCGAACACCGTGGACCTGGCGCGGGCGCTCGCGACGATCGGCGGCGCTCCCGGCGTGACGCTGACGCCGAACGCGCGCCGCATCGGCGAGCTGATCGGCGAAGGCGCCCGGCACGTCGTCTTCGTGCTGGCCGACGGCCTTGGCATGCACCTGGTCGAGACGCTGCCGGCGGACAGCTTCCTGCGCCGCCACGTCGCCATGGAGCTGCAGTCGGTGTTCCCGTCCGGCACGCCCGCAGCGCTCACATCGATTGCGACAGCGAGCTGGCCGGCGGAGCACGCAGTGACCGGCTGGTTCCTGCACCTGCCGCACGAGGGCGTCACCGCGACGATCCTGCCGTACATCGACCGCTTCTCGAAGGAGCCGCTCGCGGGCGTCGACAGCGCTTCGGCGCTGCCGGTGCCGTCCGTGATGGCGCGATTCACGCGCCGCACCGCCGCGTTCATGCCGCGCCCGATCTGCGGCAGCGTCTATTCGCGGTACTTCAACGGTGGCGCGGAGGAGCATCCGTACGACTCGCTGGACGCCGCCGTCGACCAGATCGCCGCGCACGACGCCGCCGTGCGCGCGCCCGCGTACACGTACCTCTACGTCCCGCACGTGGACACCGCCCAGCACGAGCACGGCGTGACCTCGCAGCAGGCGCGGAGCGCGCTCGCGGCGACGGACGCGGCGCTGGCGGCGCTGCGCGAGCGGCTGCCGGCGGACGCGCGGATCGTCGTGACGGCGGACCACGGGCAGATCGACGTCGACCCGGACGACGCGCTGCTGATCGAGGACGGCAGCAATGTGCTGGAGACGCTGCGCATCCCGCCGACGGGCGACCCGCGCGTCCTGATGTGCCACGTGCGCGACGGCCGCGCCGCCGACTTCGAGCGAGTGTTCCGCCGGCGCTACGGCGAGCATTTCGTGCTGCTGACGACGGACGAGGCGGAGGAGTTGCGCCTGTTCGGGCCCGTGCCGCTCACGGCCGAGACCCGCGCGCGCGTCGGCGACTACGTAGCGATCGCGGACGCGGCGTCGGTACTGCTGTACCAGCCGGAGGACCGCCTGCGCGGCGTGCACGGCGGCCTGCACCGCGACGAAATGCGCATCCCTCTCGTCGTGGCGTAAGCGCCGGTCCGAGGCGCCGCGCCTAGCCGTCGATGTTGGCCTTCCAGCCGAGCCAGACCATCGCGGCCACCGCGGCGATGATGAGCGTGCCGGGGAAGAGCATCGCCTCGGCGAACGAGCCGACTCGGCTACCGTCGCCGGTGGCGGCGCGCCAGGCAGCGTAGCCGGCCGCCACGGCAACCCCCAGGGCGACGCCGGCCGCGGCCAGCACTGCGTCGTTGCTCTTGCGCTTGTTCCCGGACATCGCGCCAAGCCTAGCACCAGCAGAATCGCGGCGCACGCTTGACAGTGCACCTTCGTTGCGAGAGAGTCAACACGTTAGCTGTTTGCAGGGAGGCATCATGGCCAGCGCACCGACGATCGACGTGCCGGGGAGCGGGTATCCCATCAGCTTCGAAGTGGCGTACCCGGAGCGGCTCTCGCGGGGCCTCATCTTCGTAAAGTGGCTGATCGCGCTGCCCCACTACGTGATCATCTACGCGCTCAACATCGCCTTCGAGGTGCTGTCGGTCATCGCGTTCTTCGCGATACTGTTCACGAAGAAGTATCCCCGGGGGATCTTCGACTTCAACGTCGGCATTCGCCGCTGGCAGGCGAACGTGGGCGCTTATGTGGGACTGCTGCTCGACGAGTATCCGCCGTTCTCGTTCGACGCAGGGCAGTACCCGCTGGCGTTCTCCGTCGACTACCCGGAGGAGCTCGGGCGGTTCGCGCCGCTGTACAAGTGGCTGCTGGCGATCCCCCACATCATCGTCCTCGCGTTTCTGATGTTCGCCGTGTTCTTCACGACGATCGTCGCGTGGTTCGCCATCCTCTTCACCGGCCGGTACCCGGAGTCGCTGTTCCGCTTCGCCGTCGGCGTCCAGCGCTGGAACCAGCGCGTGTCGCTGTACGCGCTCTTCATGACCGACGAGTACCCTCCGTTCAGCCTGAACCCGTAGAGGCGCCTAGTCCAAACGCGCACTGCCCGGTACCCTGAGCCGTGGCTCCCGACCAGCGTACCCTCGACCAGCTCTCACTCTCGCGCGACGAGTACGACCGGATCGTCGATCTGCTCGACCGCGAGCCGAACGAGGTCGAACTCGGCATGTTCGGCGCGCTCTGGTCGGAGCACTGCGGCTACAAGAACAGCCGTCCGCTGCTGAGGATGTTCCCCACCGAGGGCCCGCTCGTCCTGACCAAGGCGGGCGAGGAGAACGCGGGCGTCGTCGACATCGGGGACGGCCTCGGCATCGCCTTCAAGATCGAGTCGCACAACCACCCGTCCGCGATCGAGCCGTACGAGGGCGCGGCCACGGGCGTCGGCGGCATCGTGCGCGACATCTTCGCGATGGGCGCGCGGCCGATCGCGCTGCTCGACTCGCTGCGCTTCGGCCCGTTGCAGCCGACGGAGACACCGCCTGGCGCCGGGCCGGAGTACCTGCCGCCCACCTCGCCTGAGGTCGCCGCGCACAACCGCCACCTCTTCCACGGCGTCGTCGCCGGGATCGGCGGCTATGGCAACTGCCTGGGCATCCCCACGGTCGGCGGCGAGGTGAGCTTCTCGCCGTCGTACTCCGGCAACCCGCTCGTCAACGCCATGTGCGTCGGTGTGGCACGCATCGACAAGCTGGTGCGCGCGCGGGCGGATGGCCCCGGCAACCTGCTGATGCTCGTCGGCGCCGACACCGGCCGCGACGGCATCCACGGCGCCACGTTCGCCAGCGTCCAACTCGACGAATCGAGCGAGGAGCGGCGGCCCGCCGTGCAGGTTGGCAATCCTTTCTTGGAGAAGCTGCTGATGGAGGCGTGCCTGCAGCTCACCGAGAAGCACGGCGGCTGGATCGCTGGGCTTCAGGACCTCGGCGCGGCGGGGCTCACCAGCTCCAGCGTCGAGTGCGCGGCCAAGGCCGGGACCGGCATCATCATCGACGTGGCGAAGGTGCCCCGGCGCGAGGCCGGCATGACCGCGTACGAGGTGATGCTCAGCGAGTCGCAGGAGCGGATGCTCGTCGTCGTCAAGCCCGAGCACGAAGGCGACGTGCGCGACCTGTTCGAGCACTGGGAGCTGCACTGCGCCACCATCGGCGTCGTCACGGACGACGGTCTCGTGCGCATCCGCGACGGCGATACGGAGGTGGCGTGCGTGTCGGCGACGATGCTCACGGAGGCGCCGACCTACACGCGCGAGCCTGTGCGGCCGGCCTACCTCGACGCGCTACAGACGTTCGACTTCGCCGCGCTGCCCGATGCGGCCGACGCGGACGCCACGCTGCTGCGGCTGTTGGCGTCGCCAGAGATCGCGTCGAAGCGCGTCGTCTGGCGGCAGTACGACCACCAGGTGGGCACGAACACCGTCGTGCCGCCGGGCAGCGACGCGGCCGTCCTGCGCATCAAGGGCACGACGAAGGGCATCGCCGTCTGCACCGACGGCAACGCCGCGTACACGTACCTCGACCCCTACGCGGGCGGCGCCATCGCCGTCGCGGAGGCGGCACGCAACGTCGCCTGCAGCGGCGCGCGGCCGGTGGCCATGACGAACTGCCTGAACTTCGGCAACCCGGAGAAGCCGGAAGTCTACTACCAGCTCAGGGAAGCGATCCGCGGCATGGCCGATGCCGCGCGCGCGCTGGGCATCCCCGTGATCAGCGGCAACGTCAGCCTCTACAACGAGATCAACGGCGAGGCCATCTGGCCGACGCCGGTGGTCGGCATGGTCGGCCTCCTCGACGACGTGGACCGCGCGGTGCCGATGGGCTTCCAGCGCGAAGGCGACGTCATCCTCTTCGCCGGCGACTTCGCCGCGACGCACGCAGGCGACGCCGCAGCCGAGCACATCCGCACCGCCGCCGGCATCCTCGCCGGCAAGCCGGCCATCGACATCGCCGCTGAGGCGCGGCTCCAGCGCTTCCTCGTCGAGGCCGCCGCTGCGGGGCTGCTGCGTTCGGCGCACGACGCGGGCGTCGGCGGCGTCGCTGTGGCGCTGGCCGAGTCGTGCATCGCCGGCAACGTCGGCTGCGACGTGCGCGAGGTCGCGGCGATCTTCGGCGAGGCGCAGTCGCGCTGCGTCGTATCGTGCGCGCCGGAGCAGGTGGCAGCCTTGCGAGCACTGGCGGAGACGTGCGGCGTGCCGTGCGCGACACAGGGCTCGGTCGGCGGCGACCACCTGCGCTTCGGGACGATCGCGCTGCCGGTGGACGAGCTGCGCGAGGCGTACGAGTCCGGCGTGCCGCACGCGCTCGAAGGCATCAGCGCGAACGTCTGACGCCAGCCTCCCCGGACGCGGCGCTACTCCACCGCGACCAGCACTGCCCCTTCGACCGCTGCCATCGCATCCGACGCGAGATAGACCGCGGCGCGCGCGACGTCGAGCGGCTCCGGCGGCCGGTGCTCCGCCAGGAGCGGCGCGGCCGCCGCCGCCAGCGCGCGGCCGATGATCAGCGCGTTGGCGCGCAGTCCGCCGCCGGCCAGCTCCCGCGTCCACGCGAAGAGCGCCGCGGCTTCGTCCGCCGCCGCGTCCGCGGCGACCAGCACGACGATCGCCGGGTCGGAGCGCAATCCCGCGAGCGCGGGGCGCGGCAGCGGCGCGGGCGCGTGGTACACCAGCACGCTCACCGGCCCGAGCTGCGCCGCCGCGTCCGCAAGCGCCGCCTTCAGCGCGACCTCGCTGCCGTCCGTCGCAAGCACGACGCCGCGCCGGCCGATCGCCCAGAACTCGTTGGCCGTGCTGTTTGCGGCGAACTCCGCCTGCGTGCCGGCCGAAAGCGTGATCAGCACTACGTCGGCACCGGCCTCCGCCAGCGCGACGGCGGCGCGGCGGCCGGCGGGCCGCTCCACGCCGATCACGGCGGCATTGCGTCCGGCGAGCGGCGCTACGGCCATCACGTGCGCTCCGCCGTCATCCAGATGTGGTTGCAGAAGTAGCGGTTTAGCGGCGGATAGTGGCTCAGCGGCCGCAGGAAGCGCAGGAAATCGAGGAGCCGCAGCTCGGCGTTGAGGCGCCGCGACGCGAAGTAGCCGCCTTTCGCCGGCGGCTCCCAGAACTCGACACCGCGCACGCTGAAGCCGTGGCGCTCGGCCTCCGCCGCGAGCCGGGGCGCGCTCTGCTCGTTGATGTGCATCTCGCGCTCGAAGGTGTCGTGCGGGAACTCGCGGCCGGCGGGCAGCATCGTCTCGTTGAACAGGCCGTCTCTGAAGCGCAGCAGTCGGCTCAGCCACAGCGCCGCCTGGTTGATGCGGCGGCTGTAGTTTGGGTAGACGCGCTCCTCGAACACCTTGTTCGGCGACGTGTGCATCACCAGCCGCCCGCCCGGGCGGATCGTGCGGTGCAGCTCGTCCAGCGCCTGCGCCAGCTCGTGCGGGTAGAGGTGCTCCACCACGTCCATCATGAAGACGACGTCGAAGAAGCCGTCCTCGAACGGCAGCGCCTTCACGTCGGCCTGCTGCACGTGCGTGTGCTCGCGCAGCGTCGCCGCCACCGTGCGCAGCGCGCCGTCGGCGATATCAATGGCCGCCTGGGCGTAGTCGATGCCCCACGCCTCGGCGCCGCGCATCGCTGACTGGATCACCAGCTCGCCACGGCCGCAGCCGACATCCAGCACGCGCTTGCCGCGCAGGTCCCCCGCCAGCGACAGCGCCTTGATGAAGCGCGGTCCCACTTTGCGGCCGCCGCTCATCACGAAGTCCTCGTAGCCGTGGCAGTTGGTCAGGTAGTAGTCGTCGGTATAGATCTCCGGCTCGACGCGCTCGGGCGTGCCGGTGGGTCCGCGGTCATGCGTCAAGGTGCAGCGCCTTCCGTACGGCGGCGATGGTGCGCGCGCCGTGATGCTCGTCCGCCAGCAGCGTCTCGATGTATGCCCGATCGAAGCCGCGCCGCAGCAGCAGCTCGACAATGCCCTCCGAGCGCTCCGGGCGGCGCAGCAGCACGTTCGCGACGAGCTGCCACTCCAGCGGCACCACCGGGATGTGGCCGCCCTCGAAGTGGATAACGCGCACCTTCTCGCTCCAGCGGGAGAAGTGCTCGGTCGCGGTGATCGTACCGTCGTCTTCGTGGATGACGAGGTCGCCCATGATCTCGACCTTCACACCCTCCACCTCGAAAATGCCGAAGTGGCTGGTGTAGCGGGGCGAGACGCTGAAGCTGACCGGGCGGATGCTCGTGCCGCACGAAAGCACGCACGCCTCCATGATGTACGCGCCCTCCGCTGTCGTGACCAGGTCGATGTCCGGTGGCCGGTAGCCGTCGATGCCCTGCAGCACCGATGCGGTGCTGCCCATCAGCGCCCACGGCTGCTGCGCCCGGAACATCGCGGGCACGATCCAGCGCAGGACGGCGCGCAGCGCGGCGCGTACCTCGTCCGTCATCCCGGAACCGCAGGGGATCGTCTCGGCTTTCATCGCGGCCAGTCTAACGAACGACAATGGAGAACAGACAGCGCGCCTACCCCTTGCGCGGCTTACGGGCAGTGCGGCGCGGCGGCGGCGCGTCCGCGCGGGGCGGATCGCCCAGCACGATGACCGTGCAGACAGCCGGGTCCACCAGTCGCGACGCCAGGCGCTCGCCGAGATCGTCGAGGCGCAGCGCCGTCGTGATCACGGTCGGCAGGCGCGCCGTGTGGCGATAGTTCAGCAGTTGGAAGAGGCGGTCGCGCACCCACGGGATGCCGGTCTGCGTGTCCAAATCGTCGAGGATCAGCAGCGGCGCCGTCTTCATCTCGTCGAACGCGTCGTACGAGCCGCGCGCGTCCTCCCCGGCGAAGCCGCGGCGCAGGTAGTCGAGCAGGTCCGGCACCACGACGAAGCCCGGCGTCTCGCCGCGCGCGCGGCGATAGTTAGCGATGGCCGCCGCCAGGTGCGTCTTGCCCGAGCCGTGCGGCCCCATCAGCAGCAGCCACCCGTCCGGCGCCTCGGCGAAGGCGATCGCCGTGCGGTACGCGTTCTCCGTGCGCTTGCGGTCGTCGGGCGAGAGGTGGACGCCGCGCGCGTCGAAGCGCTCAAACGTCATCTCGCGGATCAGCGCATGGTCCAGCACGTCCAGCGCGCGCAGCTCCGTCGGCCGGCGAGCCTCCAGCACGTACACGCGGGCGATGCTCGCGTCGGTGAGGCGCGTACGCAGCCGCTCGTCGATCTGCTCCGGCAGCAGGTTCGTGGTGACCACGGTTGGCAGGCGCCCGTTGAAGCGGTGGTTGATCAGCTGGAAGAGTTTCTCCTGCGCCCACGGCGTCTGCGCCTGCGTGCCCAGGTCGTCCAGCACCAGCACCGGCGCGTTGCGCACGCGCTCGAACAGCTCGTCGTAGCCGATGTCCGCGCCTGGTTGGTACGCCGCGCGCAGGTGGTCCAGCAGGTCCGGCACGACGACGAACAGCGCCGGCTCGCCACGCTCGACCAGCCGGTTGACGATCGCGGCGGCGATGTGCGTCTTGCCGCAGCCGCTCACACCAGAGAGCAGCAGCCAGCCGTCCGGCGCATCGGCGAACGCGCGCGCGTCGTCGACGCACTGGCGGTACTGCTCCTGCTCGCGCGGGGCGGCGCTGCGACCGCGGGCGAGCAGGTTGCCGAACGTCAGCCGCGACAGCGCGCCGATGTTGGAGTAGCGCTGCAACCGGTCGCTGCGGTCGGCGGGGCTCTCCTGCTGGGCGCAGCGGCAGGGCACTGCGTTGCCGAAGTCCGGGTGGTCCGCGGCGACCTTCAGCCGGACGAAGCGGGCGCCCCGGCAGTACGGGCAAACGTCCTCGTCAGCGGTCGAGCCGATCGCGGAGGATGCGGCCGTACTTGCCGCTGAAGTAACGCTCTTCGCCGGCAGGATCTCGTTCAGTTTTCGCATGGTCCGGGCCCTCTATCGCCCACCGCTCCAGGATGCGTGACACGTAGCGCCAGCTGCGCGCGTTCTGCGCCGCGGCCTCGCGGAACGCCGACTCCAGCCACTCCGCCGGATACAGCCGCTCCGCCTCCGCCAGCTCATCCGCGATCAGCGGCGAGAGCGTGCCGACGAGCGACTCGTACAGCGCGAAGACGGACGAGCGCTGCTGCGCGGGCGGCGCGTCCGGGACCGCACGCCCCAGCTCGACTTCGATATCGCCGCTGCGGACGCTCTCCATGCCGCGCCGGTCCGCGGGCGCGTTCAGGAAGTACAGCTCCGCGCGGCGCCCGTCGCGCTCCACGCCCAGCGCCAGCAGCACGCCCAGTTCGGCCGCGCGCCGCAGCCCCGCCGCGATCGCGTCATCGGCCGCGCCGACGCGCTCCAGGTAGGCGGCGAGCGCCGGGTCGGCCGCCAGGTCGGCGGCGGTGGCGTAGCGCGGGCTGCCGCGCTTCGCCTGCAGCGCCTTCAGCGTGTACAACGTGACGCCCAGCGCCGCCGGATCGTCGGCGAGCAGCGGCAGCACGTCGCTGAAGAACACATTCGGAATCGCGGTCGCGCGGGCGCTCGCTGTGAATCCAGAAAAAGTCATCCCGACCCCGGCCGCGCTGCCCGACTCCTGCTTCCCGCTCTTCGCCTCCACCAGCTACGCCGTGTCCTCCTCTACCACCATCAGGTCCTCGAAGCGCGAGAGGTGGTTGCGGAAGCGCAGGTGCACGACGCCCGTCGGGCCGTTGCGGTGCTTCGCGATGATCAGCTTCGTGATCCCCTCGGGGTACGGCTGGTTGAAGTTCCGCGTCTCCCATTCCTCGCGCGTGACGTAGATGTCCTCGCGGTAGATGAACATCACGACATCCGCGTCCTGCTCGATGCTGCCCGACTCGCGCAGGTCGCTGAGCATCGGGATGTGCGGCGTGCGCATCTCCGGCGCGCGCGAGAGTTGCGCCGCGGCAATGATCGGCACGTCGAGGTCGCGCGCCAGCATCTTCAGCCCGCGCGAGATCTCGCTGACCTCCTGGACGCGGTTGTCGCTGCGGCGGCTGCCGCCCTGCATGAGCTGGAGGTAGTCGATCAGCACCAGGTCGACGCCACCGATCTGCTGCTTGAGCCGCCGCAGCTTCGTCTGGAGCTGCCCGACCGTCACCAGCGACGAGTCGTCGATGTATATCTCCAGGCCGGACAGTTCGCCGGTCGCGTGCATCGCGCGGCGCTCCTCGGCCTCCGTCATCTGCCCCAGGCGCAGCCGCGACGCGTCGACGCCGGACTCCGATGCCAGCAAGCGCTGGGCCAGCTGCTCGCCCGACATCTCGATCGTGAAGATGGCGATGCGCGCGTTCTGCCCGACGGCCGCGTTGCGGGCGAAGTTGAGCAGCAGCGACGACTTGCCGACGCTGGGCCGCGCGGCGAGGACCAGCAGATCGGAGCGGTGGAAGCCGCCCAGCAGCGTGTCCAGGTCCATGAACCCGCTGCGGATCGCGCCGATCGTGCCGGCGAATACCGCATCGATGCCCGGCGTTTCCCAGAAGGAGTCGAGCAGGTCGCGCAGCGGCACGAGATCGCCCATGCGCTGCGATTGGCGCACGCCCATCACCAGGTTCTCCGCGCGGCCGATCGCGCCGTCGAGGTCTGGGCCGCCCTGGTACGCGAGCTGCACGATCTGCGAGCCGGCGGTGATCATCGCGCGGTACGTGGCGTCGCGCTTCACGATCGCGGCGTAGTGCTCGACACCGATCGGCGTCGCCAGCTCGGCGACGATGCGCGAGATGAACGGGATGCCGCCGACGTCGTCGAGCTTCTCCCGACGGGAGAGTTCGTGCGCCAGCGTCACCTGGTTTATCGGCTCCTGCCGCTGCCACAGCGCGAGGCAGGCCTCGTACGTCCAGCGGTTCTGGTCGCGGTAGAAGTCATCGGGTGCGACCACCCCCTCGACGCGGCCGACCGCCTCCTCGTCCACCAGCATCGCGGCGATGCACGCCTCTTCGGCTTCGATGTCAAACGGCGGTAGCTTTTCTGCGCTGACCAAGGCGGGCCCTCATCTTGTGCTTGTTTGATTGTTTGATTGTTCGTGTCGTGCCCGGGCGGTGGGGCGGCCAGTCGTCGCCCTGCTTCGACAGCAGCTCGACAGCGCTGCGGCCAAGCAGAAGACGCCCGAGCGTGCGGTGCCCGAGCGTCCCCATGTAGCGCTTCCAGGTGTTGCGGATGTCGTCGGCGGTCTGCGCGGTGCGCAGCGCCTTCTCGGCCTCGTGGATCGTCAGTGCGTAGTCGACTGCGACAGGCATGCGGCGGGCCTCCCTGCGTTCTCTCACCCGATGCGGCGCCGGGCCCCCGCGTGAGCGGGGCCGGCACGGCGAGAGACGCAGGGCCGCCGCGATGCGGCCGGCTAGGCGTCCTCGCCGCTCTCTGTTGCTTCTTCTTCAGCCTCGCCGGCGTCGTCGTCCGACTCAGCGTCCTCGCCGGCGTCTTCCGCTTCCACGGTCGCCGCGGCCTTGCCGCCCGCCGCCTTCGCGCGGATGTCGGCGGCCGTCGTGCCGTCTTCGCCGATGACACTGACCATGACCGTGGCGCTGACGTTGCGCGTCAACCGGACGCTCACGCTGTAGTCGCCCAGGTCCTTGATTGGATCCGCGAGCTGCACGTTGTGGCGGTCGAACTCCGCGCCGATGGTCTCGCCGACCTTCGCAGCGATGTCCGCGGTGCCGACCGAGCCGAACAGCTTGCCGGTGGAGCCGGAGCGGGCGGTGATGGTGTAGACCACACCATCGAGCTTGCCGGCGACGCCGCGCGCGTCGTTGTCGCGCGCCTCCTGCAGGCGCGCCTCGCGGGCCGCGCGCTGCTCCGCCGACTTCACCACGGATGGTGATGCGGGCATCGCGAGCCTGCGCGGCAGCAGGAAGTTGCGGGCGAAGCCCGACTTCACCTCCTTGATGTCGCCGATCTTCGCCGTGCCGGCGATGTCCTCGAGAAATACGACCTTCACGTTGCTCTCCATGCTCCGCCGGTAGGGCCCGCAGCGCGGGGCCTCATGCCCTCAACCGCGATCCGCCGGACAAAGAGACGCCGCCCGAACTCGCCTGCACCGCTTGGTACTGGTGTGCAGACAACCAGGGCGCCGTCGCTGCTAGATACTACGCCGAGAATAGATTCCGACAAGTTATAACAGGTCAAGAGCCCCGGTGAAATCTCCCCACCCGCGTGGCATTGCCGCTTCGACAAGTGGAGAGATCAGCCACATCGATCTTAGAACGTGCGTTCTGCCTTGTCAAGAGCGCTTCTGCCCTCTCCGCGACGCGACGGCGATCGTCGTCCCGCGCCCGCGCGCCCCGCTGCTTCGCCGCGTCGCGCGACCACGTCGCAGCACACCGATCGCGATTCGCGCCACACGGCACTGGAACCCGCACCGGACTTGGAGCTATGATCCGGTTCCCACACGTGGGCAGGTGTTTCGGTCTGGGCCTCGCCGCGGCGGTGCCGTGGCGGCATTCACAGCCAGGAGCGTGCCGGCCATGAAAGAGTACGGGACTGAACAACTCCGCAATGTAGTTCTCCTCGGCCATGGAGGGACGGGAAAGACCTCCCTGGCCGAGGCGGCATTCTTCTCCAGCGGCGGCACTTCCCGCATGGGCCGCGTTGACGACGGCACCACCACCTCCGACTTCGAACCCGACGAGATCAAACGCAAGATCAGCCTCAGCCTCGCGCTCATCCCCTGCGAGTGGGCCGGTCACAAGATCAACATCATCGACACCCCCGGCTACTCCGACTTCGTCGGCGAGGTGAAGAGCGCAATCCGCGCCGTCGACCTCGGCGCGATCGTCGTCGACGCGGTCGCCGGCGTCCAGGTCGGCACCGAGATGGCGTGGCGCAACGCCGACCAGGCCAACCTGCCGCGGATCGTCGTGATCAACCGCATGGACCGCGAGAACGCGAACTTCGACGCCGCGCTGGAGCGCCTGCAGGCGCGCTTCGGTAAGAAGGTCGCGCCGCTACAGCTGCCGATCGGATCCCAGGACTCGTTCTCCGGCGTGATCAGCCTGATTGAGCGCGCGGCGTACATGGGCGACAAGGCCACCCCGGCGGATATCCCGGCGGACATGGCGGACGCCGTCGCCGCCGCGCGCGACCAGCTCGTAGAGGCGGTGGCGGAAGCCGACGACGACCTGCTGGCGAAGTACCTGGACGGCGAGACGCCGACGGCCGAGGAGCTGACCGCGGCGCTGAAGAAGGGCATCGCGTCCGGGATGGTGTATCCCGTGTTCGCCACGTCATCGACGAAGAACATCGGCGTCTCGAAGCTGCTCGACGCGCTCGTCGCCGACTGCCCGTCGCCCGCGGACGTGGCGCCGCGCGTCGCGAAGAACTCGGCCGGCGAGGTGGAGCTGAAGGCCGAGGCTTCGGCGCCGCTGGCCGCGTTCGTCTTCAAGACCGCCGCCGACCAGTTCGTCGGCCGGCTCACCTATCTGCGCGTCATCTCCGGCACGCTGAAGGGCGAGTCGCACGTATGGAACGCCAACCACAGCGTCGACGAGCGCTTGGGGCAGATCATCACGCTGAAGGGCAAGACGCAGGACCACGCGCCGACGCTCGCGGCCGGCGACATCGGCGCGCTGGCGAAGCTGGCGCACACCGTGACGGGCGACACGCTCTGCGTGAAGGAACACGCCGTCACGCTGCCGGCCATCGAGTTCCCGCGCCCGCCGTTCAACGCCGCGGTGACGCCGAAGGGCAAGGCGGACGTCGACAAGCTCGGTCCGTCGCTCCACCGCATCGCCGAGGAGGACCCGACGCTGCGCATCCACCGCGACGAGACCACCGGCGAGACGATCATCTCCGGCATGGGCGAGACGCACGTCGAGGTCGCAGCCGAGAAGATGAAGCGCAAGTTCGGCGTCGAAGTCGACCTGCACGCGCCGAAGGTTCCCTACCGCGAGACCGTGACATCGCGCGTCGAGTCCGAGTACATCCACAAGAAGCAGACCGGCGGCCACGGGCAGTACGCCCGCGTCACGATCACCGTCGAGCCGAACAAGGGCGGCGGCTTCGAGTTCGTGGACAAGGTCGTCGGCGGCGCGGTGCCCCGCAACTACATCCCCGCGGTCGAGAAGGGCGTGCACGAGGCGCTCAACGAGGGCGCGCTCGCCCACTTCCCGATGGTCGACCTCCGCGTGACGCTGACCGACGGCAAGGAGCACCCGGTGGACTCGTCGGAGATGGCGTTCAAGCTAGCGGGCTCGCAGGCGCTGAAGCAGGGCGCGCTGAAGGCCAACCCCGTGCTACTGGAGCCGATCGTCGCGATGCGCATCCACGTGCCCGAATCGAATACGGGCGACGTGATGAGCGACCTCAATGGCAAGCGCGCGAAGGTGCATGGCATGACGCCGGACGACGACGGCACCACCGAGATCGACGCGGAAGCGCCGCTCGCGGAGGTGCTGCGCTACTCGACGGACCTGCGCTCTATCACGCAGGGGCGCGGCACGTTCGAGATGGAGTTCCACCACTACGAAGAGGTGCCGGCGCACATCGCCCAGAAGGTGATCGCCGAGGCGGCGAAGGCCCGCGAGGCGGTGCACGCGTAAGTGCCTGCTCGCCGATCCGTACGGAACACGAAGAGAAGGCGCCCAATCGGGCGCCTTCTCCGTCATCGATCGTTCTACTCTGGCTACGTGACCTGACCCAGGTCCGTGACCTTCCAGTCGCCGTCGATCTCCTTCCAGCGCGTCATCATCGTGCCCGCGCCGGAGGACGCCTCCACCACCAGGTGGTACACGTACTCGCCGTTCTCCTCGGACTGGCGCTGCGCCTTGATGTCGGTGATGCCCGCGGGCGGCGGCCCGCCGGCCATCGCCATCGCCTTGCCCAGCGCTTCCGGCGTCAGCGTGGCCATCAGCGCGCCGATGTCCATCAGCTTGATCGCGTCAATGTACTTCCCGACCGCGTCGTCTACGGTTGCCATCTGCGTCCTCCTACGACGGCTTGACGATCGAGACGATCTTCCACGTCCCGTCGATCTGGCGCACGGTCTCCCGCATCGCTACCTTCGAGTCGCCGTCGCCGGTGTACGTCACGTCGAAGACGTGATCGCCGCCATTCTGGCTCACCGGCACCACCGTGTTCGCCTTCGGTGGGTTCGGCCCCCCGGCGATGATCGGCCCCAGCTGCGCCACCGCTTCGGGCGTCAGGTCGCCCATGATCTCCGGGATCCTCCCCGTGGACGCCTTGTCCGCATGCCCCTGCATGAATTCTTGCGCTGTCATCGGCTGCTGCTCTCCTTTTCCGAACACACGATCTGCTCTCAGGTTGCGTCCGCACCCTCGCGGAAGCGCCCGCGATCATAGAATCAGCCGCACGGCAGTGTCAATGAAGATCGCTCAGTTGGGCGTCCCCCATGTCGCTTGACATGCGCGATCGCCGACCGATACGCTCGTCGCAGTGTCAACGGATCCGCGCACACCCACCTCCACATCCACCCGGGGTCAGCGAGCGTTCATCGGAGCGGCAATTGTCGTCTTCGCGCTGGTGGCCGTGTACCTCGGCCTCGTCATCATTTCGCGCGTGGACAGTATCTTCTTCGGCCCGAACCACCAGATCACGCTCGGCCGCATCGGCGGCGTCCTGCCCGGCGTCGATGGGTCCGGCGACAGCGGCTCCAAGGACCGGACCAACATCCTCGTCATGGGGCTGGACCGGCGCGCACGCGAAGGCGCCATCCCGACGCGCACGGACTCGCTGTTCGTCGTCAGCATCGATCCCAAGACCAACACCGCCGGCATCCTGGGCATCCCCCGCGACCTCTGGGTCGAGATCCCCGGCAAGACCGGCGGCACCTACCAGGAGCGCATCAACACGGTCTACGTCCAGGGCGAGACGCAAAAGTACCCGCAGGGCGGCGTCGGGCTGATGAAGCAGGTGCTGCTCAACCAGTTCAACATCAAGATCGACAAGTACGTGATCATCGACCTCAAGGGGTTCGAGACGATCATCGACGACCTCGGCGGCATCGACATCGACGTGCCCGAGGCCGTGTACGACCCCTACTACTCCGAAACCGAGCTTCCCGGCGACTACTTCCCGGTTGACGTGAAGCCGGGCCCGCAGCACATGGACGGCAAGAACGCGCTAGCCTACGCGCGGGTGCGATTCAACACCGACGACCTCGACCGCATCCAGCGGCAGCAGCGCGTGATCTTCGCTGCCATCGAGCGGGCGAAGAGCCTGAACGTGCTGAAGAACGCCGTCTCGCTCTGGGACAAGTACAAGGGGTCGGTGCAGACCGACGTCAGCGACATCGAGATCCCGAAGTACGCCATCCTCGCGGCGGACGTGAAGGACACGATCCACGGCGTGTCGCTCGGACCCGCCACCTATCCGTACACCACGCCCGGCGGCGCCGAAGTGTTGCTCTGGAACGCGCAGAAGGCGCAGCAGATCGTGGACTCGGTCTTCTCGGACACGGCGGCAGCAGCCGCGGCGGAAGAGTCACCGACGCCAGCGCCGGTGAAGGTGCAGGTGCAGAACGGCACCGGCAGCGACGGCCTGGCGGCCCGCGTCGTGAAGTTCATGGTGCGCAGCGGCTACCCGGTGGAAGAGTTGAACTTCGGCAACGCCCTGGACGACGCGCCCCACGCGAAGTCGGAGATCATCGACGTGGACGGTGCGAACCAGCGCAACGGCTACCTCATCGCAAAGATGCTCGGCATGTCGGTCGACAACTACCGCAAGGCGACGGCGGCCGAGAAGGCGATGCTGTCCGCCAACGGCACGGCGATCGTGGTGGTCCTGGGGACCGACAAGGACTACGACCAGCTGATCCAGTCGCCCGCCACCAGCACCCCCGGCGGCTAACGCCGCGGACGGCGGCGCTCAGCGCGCGGCCATGTACGCCTTCAGCCAGTCCAGCGCCACCACCGGCGACGGCTCGACGCCGTTGAGCAGCCCCATGTAGTAGCTCGCGAAATCGCCGAGCTGCACCGCCCACAGCACCTGCGACAGCAGCGACGCACCCGGCACGTCCACGATCTCCGCGGCAACGCCGACGGCCTCCAGCTGCTGCATTGTGGCATCGACGCGCAGGCGGATGCGCGGGTGCATCGACGCGTGGCGCAGCACGACGGCGTGCAGGTGCGGCAGCAGCGTCGGCGGCGCGCCGAAGCCCAGCGGCGCGTTGTGGTTCATCTCCGGCAGTTCCTCGGCGATCGCCCAGGACTTCGCGTTCTCGTTCACCTGCGTGCGCCAGCGGTAGGCGACGGGCGCCAGCGCCTGCGCCCCGACGATCACCGGCAGCCTGCCGGCCAGCCGCCGCGCGAGTTGCTTCGCCGCGTTCGCGGCCTCCGGCACGTCGCGCCCGCACCGCTCCGCCAGCGCCCGCATCGCCGCGACGGCGGCACGCAGATCCGCGTCGAGATCCGGCAGCAGGCCCAGGCCGCTGCAGATCGCCAGCAGCGTCGCCGTGCTCCAGCCGAGCGCCGACCGCGGCTCGCCGTCCCAGTCGAAGGTCAGGGCCGGCAGCCCCCGCTCGCGCGCCATCGCGCCCAGGCGGCCGCCCGTGGTCAGCACGACGCACATCGCGCCGGCGTCCGCCGCCGCGCCCAGCGATGCGACGATCTCCTCGGTGTTGCCGCTGTTCGACGACGCCAGCACCAGCGTGCGCGGCCCGACGTACGCTGGCAGCACGTAGCCCCGCACGACCGACACCTGCATATTCGCGCCGATGTCCACCGCCAGCCCCTGCAGCAGCGCGCCGCCGATGCCGGAGCCGCCCATGCCCAGCACCACGATCCGGTCAGCCTCGCGGTAGCCCGCCGGCAGCGCGAGCGCGCGGGCGGCGTCCCACGCCTGCGTCACCTGATCCGGCAGCGCGGCGATACGACCGCACAGGCCGTGCGGGTCCAGCCGGTCGTACGTCCCCGCGGCGTCCAGGATCGATTCAGGCATGCCACGTTGTATAGGCGGGGCAATCAGCCGTCAAACGCGGCGCCTGATTGGACACCCACGCTTCCGCGCGCGAGAATCCGGCATGAGAAGACCGCTGGAAGGCATCCGCGTCCTCGATCTCACCGTGTGGCAGCAGGGCACCTACGCGACGGCGATGCTCGCGGAGCTTGGCGCGGACGTGGTGAAGGTCGAGGAGACCGTCTCCGGCGACCCCGGACGACACTTCGCCGTTGCGCGCGACCTGGGGCTCAGCCCGTACTTCGAGGCGCACAACCACGGCAAGCGCTCCGTCGCCATCGACCTGAAGCATCCGCAGGGGCGCGCCGTGCTGCTGCGGCTGGCGGAGAGCGCCGACATCTTCCTCAACAACTTCCGCGTCGGCGCCATCGAGCGGCTGGGGCTGACGTACGAGGCCGTCTCCGCCGCGAACCCGCGCATCGTCTACGTGCAGGCGTCGGGGCACGGCCACTACGGCGACGACGCCGACGCCGGCTCGTTCGACATCCTGGCGCAGGCGCGCGGCGGCATCATGAGCGTGATGGGCGAGCCGGACGGCCCGCCGGGCTACACAGGCGTGCCGATCGCCGACCAGGTGGGCGCGCTGCACGCCTGCATCGCGGCGCTGGCGGGCATCGCCAGCCGCAACATCACCGGCGCCGGGATGAAGTTCGACACGTCGCTGCTCGGCAGCCAGATCTCGCTCCAGTCGTTCGACATCACGCGCTACCTCTTCACCGGGCAGCAGCGCCGGCGGGAGACGCGCGGCGGCGCGACGCCGTTCTGGCGCTCCTACCGCGCCGGCGACGGCCGCTGGTTCGTCATCGGCATGCTGCTGCAGCGCGCCTGGCCGGAGGTCGCCCAGGCGATCGGACGGTCGGAGCTGGAGCACGATCCGCGCTTCGACACGTACCGCAAACGCAGCGCCGAGCACGCCGCAGACCTGATCACCATCCTCGACGAGGCGTTCCTCTCGGCACCGGCGGCGGAGTGGGTGCGGCGCCTGAACGACGTGGGGATGTTCGCCGCGCCGGTGCAGGACTACGCCCAGGTGACGGAGGACCGGCAGGTGCTGGACAACGGCTACATCAGCGAGGTGGAGCACCCCGGCCACGACCCGGTGCGCATCGCCGGCATCGGCATCAGCGCCGACGGCGAGCCGCTCACCGTGCGGCGGCTGGCGTCGGACCACGGCGCCGACAGCGAGGCCGTGATGCTGGAAGCCGGCTATTCGTGGGACGAGATCACGCGCCTGCGCGCCGATGGCGTCATCGGTCCAGCGCACAATCCACAGTAGGAGCGAGAAAAGCAATGTCGATGACCATGCCGAAGATCTACGTGCCGGGCGGCAGCCCGGAGGACGCGCGCCAGGCGGAGGCGGCCGGAGCCAACGGCGTCTTCGTCGGCGACCACGTCACCTTCTACGGCTCCGGCAGCGACGCGCTGATCCGCCTCGCCGGCATCGCGGCCGTGACGACGACGCTGGAGCTGCAGACGTGCGTGTACCTGCTGGCGCTGCGCCACCCGACCCCCGTCGCGCTGCAAGCGGCGCAGGTGGACCAGCTCTCGCAGGGGCGGCTGATCATGGGGATTGGCATCGGCGGCGAGGACCCGAACGAGTGGTGGGCCTGCGGCGTCGATCCGAAGACGCGCGCGCGCCGCACCGATGAAGGCATGCAGATCCTGCGCAGCCTGTGGACGCAGGAGGAGACCACGTTCGACGGCAAGTACTTCAAGCTCAACAGCGTGCGGATGCGCCCGAAGCCGTTCCGTACGAGCGGCGTCACCATGCAGGTCGGCGGCCGCTCCGACGCCGCGCTGCGCCGCGCCGGCCGCTTCGCCGACGGCTGGACGGGCATCTGGGTCTCGGTGCGGCGATTCACCGAGGCGGGCGAGAAGATCGCCGGCTTCGCGGCGGAGGCCGGCCGCGATGTGACGGGATTCCCGCGCGGCATGCAAGTGTGGATGGGCGTCGACAGCGATCGCGCCGCGGCGCGCGCCAAGGTCGCCGGCAGCATGACGGCGTTCTACAAGCTGCCCTTCGAGTCGTTCGAGAAGTACACGCCGTACGGCACGCCTGCCGAAGTGGCGGAGTTCGTGGCGCCCTACGTCGAGGCGGGTTGCCGCTGGCTGAACTTCGTCGTGGCGGACGCGCCGGAAGCGATCCTGGAGCGCGCGCTCGCCGTGCGCGAGGAGCTAGCGAAGATCTGCGGCGCCTGAGTCGCCCTACCCCACCACCGGCTGCTCGGTCGTGATGAACGACGCCACGCGGCTGTGGTCGATGAAGTTCTTCTCGTCCTCCATCGCCGCGCGCACCTCCGGCGACGCCATCGCGGCGCGCAGCGCATCCATATCGTCGAACCAGAGTTCGGCCGCGCCGTCGTACGCGGGCGCCCTGCCCCGCCCGTACAGCGCGGGCACGACATGGCACTGCACGTAGCGGCGCAGCCCCGGGATCCGGCCGGCGATCGGGCCGTGGGTGTCGCGCCAGTAGCGCTGGAACTCCTCCACGCTCAACTCCGGCTTCTTCGAGATGCAGTAGATCAGCTTCACCATGGACGCGCCTCCTGACTGACCGGGATGGTCGCACACCCGCCCCGCTGCGTCACCCTGGAATCGTTATGTCATCTCCGGTCGCCGTGCCGAATTCGTAACCTCCGGCCCGTTGTCAGCGCCGCGAACAGCGCGCATAGTGGAAGGCGGAGCGACTCATGCGACGACTCGACGACGTGCATACGGTCACAATCAGCACCGCCGGCGGCCGCACTGTCGAAGGCCAGGTGCGCGTGCGCGGCATCGACGCGCGCGCCGGCGGCCACGGCGTCCGCTTCGAGCGGCGCGAGCCGGTCTCCCTGCTGATCCGCGAGGGCGGCTCGCTGCGGCGCGTCGCCCTGCCGCCGCCGCAGCGCGGCCCGCTCGCCATCTGGATCGCCGCGCCGCTCGCGGCCCTCATCGCCAGGCGCCTTGTGGCGCGCAGAAGGAGCTAAGGCCATGGAACTGACAGCAGCGACGGAAGAGCTGGTCCGCCAGGTCGCGAACCTGCCGCAGGAGCTGGACGCGGCGTCGTGCTTCGGCACGCCGGTCGAGCGCGAAGGCCACACGCTGATCCCGGTGGCGCGGGTGTCGTTCGGCTACGGACTGGGCTTCGGCAGCGGCACCGGCAGCAGCAGCAAGCGCGGCGGCGATGGCATCGACGTGCCGAACAACGGCGAAGGCCAGGGCGGCGGGGGGGGCGGCGGCGGCAGCGCCACGCCGGTCGCCGTCGTCGACATCTCGCGCGACAGCGTCGAGATCAAGCCGATCGTCGACGAGTCGCGCATCGCGCGGACGGGCATCGTGACCGGCGCATGGATCGCGTTCTGGCTGCTGTGGACGGTCCGCACGATCTCGCGCGAGCACGCGAAGACGCGCCGGCTGGCGATCGAGAAGGCGCGCGACTAGCAGCCGCTACTTCGCGTCCCCCTCGGCCTTCGCCTCGCCCTGAGCGGCCGGCGCGGCGGCGACGGCTTGGCCGTGCTGCTCCAGCCACTTCAGCGCGAGCGGCGTGCAGCCGGCGCACGCGACCGAGTGGGCGCCCATCGCCGTGCCGCCGCCCGTCACGAACGTCCCGCAGAACGAGCACTTCCCCTGTGGCATGTCGTCTCCTCGTCCCCACGCGGGCGCGATCACGCCCGGCTCTTCAGCTCCGTCAGCGCCTGCAGGATCTCAAGCGAGTGCCCCGCCGGCGTCACCTTCGCGAACACCCGGGCGATCGTCCCGTCCGGCGCGATGATGAACGTCGCCCGATCGACGCCCATGTACTCGCGCCCCATGAACTTCTTCGGGCCCCAGACGCCGTAGCGGTCGGAGACCGCGTGCCCTTCGTCCGCCAGCAGCGGGAACGGCAGGCTGAACTTGTCGCGGAACCGCTGGTGCGACTTCACGGAGTCCGGCGAGACGCCGAACAGCGCCGCCTCTCCCGAGAGCAGCGACCAGTTGTCGCGTATCTCGCAGGCCTCGGTCGTGCAGCCGGGGGTGTCGTCCTTCGGATACCAGTACAGCACGACCCACTGGCCGCGCAGGCCCTCCAGCGTCACCCGTTCGCCGCGGTCGTTCTCAAGATCGAATGGCGGCGCTTCTGCGCCCTCGGTCAGCGTCGTCGGCACGTGTCACCCCTTCCGCGTCATGCGCGCACCAGCAGCATCGTAGACGATGCCGCGGTCAGCGTCACAGGGGTCCGGGGGCGTTCAGGCGGCGGCGGAGTCGTCCGTGGCCAGCCGCTCGGCGGCGCGCAGTTCGCGCGTGTAGCAGACGTCGACGTGGTGGTAGTGGAAGCCGCTCGACTCGTACAGCGCCACTGCCGCGGCGTTCGACTCGTCCACGTAGATCGCGGCGACATCGGCCGCGCGCGACGCCAGGTGCGCGAGCCCGCGCGCCAGCAGCAGGCGGCCGAGGCCGCGGCTCTGGTGCTCGGGCGCCGTGCCGATTACGTAGATCTCGCCGACGCGCCCCTCGCCGGGGCGGTCGTCGATCTTCAGCCAGCAGAAGCCCGCCAGCGCGTCGCCGGACTCCAGCAGCAGCACGTCGTTCGGGTCGAACCAGGGCAGCGCCATGCGCGCCCGCAGGTCCTCCAGCGTCCACGCACCGTTCTCGGGGTGGCCGGCGAAGATCCGGTTGTTCAGCTCCAGCCAGCGCTCGTCGTCCTCGCCGGGGCGCATCGCGCGGACGCGCACGCCCTCCACCACCGACACACGCGGCAGCGCGCGGACGTGCCGGTGCAGGTGCAGCAGCCGCCGCGCGGCGCGGAACCCGAACGCGGAGGCGAGGCTCGCGCCGGCGCCCCGGTCGTTGTATGCCCAGACATCGAGCTTCCGCGCCTGCTGACCGTTCGCGTGCATGATCGCGTGCGACAGCAGCAGGCGGCCGATGCCCCGCTGCCGGAACTCCGGATCCACGACGAACTCGCACGAGGCGCGGCGTTCGTCGCCTTCGCCGTAGGTGACGGTGTGGGCGTAGCCGGCGAGGCGGCCGTCCTCGAACGCCAGCATGGCTGCGGAGAGGTCGTCGCCGCGTTGCAGGCGCAGGAACTTATGCTCGCCCAGCGGCTCGTGGCCGTCGGCGCGCACGGCAGCTTCGATCAGCCGCGGCAGCTGCTCCAGGTGCTGGGTATCGAGTTGTGAGACGATCTCTACATGGTGCATCAGGGTATTTCCCGATGGGTTATCGGCAGCTGGGACTTCCATCGGGAGCCTATCGCACAGGATTGTAATTGCAACTGGTTGCAGTATAACGGGATTCGAGGCTGGCGCCCGTCGCGCCTGGCCCGCCTACCCGGCCGCAGCCTCGGGCACGACCTCGCCCTCCAGCACCGACCCGGTCTCTTCGTCCGTGATCTCGTACCACTCACGGATCTCTACGGCGTCGTGCAGCATCGCGAAGACCGGGCAGTAGCGCACCATCGTCAGTTCGATGGCCCGCTGCACGTTCGCCTCGGCGATGCCGCGTCCGCGCAGGATGTGGCGCATGCTGATCGTCTTGTAGACGCGCGGGTGCTCCTCGGCGCGCGTATGGTCCAGCCGCAGCTCGTACGAGCTGACCTCCTGGCGCATCTTGCGGAGGATCGCGATCGTGTCCATGCCGGTGCAGCCGCCGAGCGACACGAGCAGCATCTCCATCGGCGACGGCGCTGCGGGCACCGCCGCCGGGTCGGCGCGCGAGTCCAGCTTCAATTCGAAGCCCGACGGCGTGGTCGCCGCGAACTCCAGTCCGGACCCCAGCCGCAGGACCATCTCGTTGCGCTCGCCCATGTGCCCGCTCCTTCCCCGCCGTTCGCGCGTGCCAGCCGCTCCCAGCATTGGCGCTGCCGCGGCACGAAACAAGGTGCCGGGTGGAGTGGCCATAGGGGCGCAACGGCAGCGAGCGGGACGAAGGGAACGAGAAGGGCGCGGGCGAATCCGTTCGCCACGCGCCCTTCTACTCTCACGGAGTACCGTGCTCCGTCAGCCCTACGAGAGATGAGGTGACAGTACCGCCACCGGTGGCTCGTGATCAACCATAGACGGTGTACATCTTGTACCGATTTTCGGGTATTTGAACAATTTTCACGGACGCGCCGTCCCGTGAATTGACATAGGTCGCGATTCGCTCCCTTATGGGCTGACGTTGGCACCCGCCGTCGCCCCCGCCCCGGGCGTCCGCTTGACGCCGCCCGTGGGGTTGGGGAACGTCCGCGCCGCGCCGGCTTTCAGCGCCACACCGTCCCACTCGTACGTGGTCTCCCGCAGCTGCGTCGGGCAGCACTCCGGGTCGTCCGGCCCCGGCACCGGCTGCGTCACGATCAGCTTGCCGCCTTCGATGCGCACGGCGAGGCCCGCAGCATCCGCGCCTTGGGGGGACTCGCGCAGCAGCAGCTTCACGCCGGCGCCGTCGGGCGTCAGCACCACGAACGCCATGTCGCCGAGCGTGCCGCCGGAGTCCGCCGGCACCACCGCCTCCTCCACGCCGTCGCCCGTCAGGTCGGCGAAGAGCACCTCGCTCGCGACGAGCTTCCCGCCGGTGTCGGCGAGCAGGCTGCTCACCGCGGCGTCTTTGCCCAGGTCGATGCGGCGGATGCGGGCGTCGATCGTCGGCTCCGGCGTGACGGCGGTCGGACGCGTAGACGTGCCGACGGCGGTCGGGGCAGCCGTGGGCGTCTTGCTGCTCGAGCTGCTGCGGCAGCCCGCCGCGGCGAAGATCGCCAGTGCTGCGACGAACGTGAGTGTGAGCGGCGTTCGCGGGGTCATCGCCTGAGTGTAGGGCGCTGATCGAAGGCGCGGCAAGCGCGTTTCTTGAAGCGCCGGGCGCGCGTTGCTAGAATGCGCCGTCTCCAGGGGCGGTTGGCTCAGCTGGTAGAGCGCTTCCTTCACACGGAAGAGGTCACAGGTTCGAGTCCTGTACCGCCCACCATCATCCCTCTGCCGGACATCGCGCGAGCCGCCCGAATTGCCGGTGATCTGCCCCCCTGCTACAATCTCGAAGCCGCTCGTGAGTGACCCGGCGCCGAGGTGGCGGAACGGCAGACGCGCTACGTTCAGGGCGTAGTGTCCGCAAGGGCGTGCGGGTTCAAATCCCGCCCTCGGCACCAACTATCGCGAGTATCGCGTGCGCTTGTAGCTCAGTGGATAGAGCGCTACCCTGCGGAGGTAGAGGCCGTGGGTTCGAGTCCCGCCAAGCGCGCCATTTTTCTCCCGCCCGATGCGCCGCATCGCATGGCAGCGTAGCTCAGGGGTTAGAGCAACCGGCTCATAATCGGTAGGTCGTTGGTTCGAATCCAACCGCTGCTACCACGCACCACAGAGCGGCCCTTGCGCCGCTCTTCTTCATGTCGGCGAGGCTAGGCCTCCAGCCGGAACCCCTGGCCCCGCAACGTCACGATGTACGACCGCTCGCCGCCCGCCTGCACGATGCGCTCCCGCACGCGGCGGACCAGCGCGTCCAGCGCCTCCTCGGACACGCCCTCCGCGTGGGCGTCCGGCCAGACGTGCAGCACCAACTCCTCCCGCCCCACCACCTTGCCGACCCGCTCGTAGAGATACAGCAGCAGGCGGAACTGCTCGTTCGAGAGCGGTGGCCGCGCCTCGACGCCCTTCACGAACACGCGGCGCGTCTCACGGTCCACCAGCAGGGCCAATGGCACCGTGGGGGCGTCGGCGGGCTCCTGGGCAGCCAGCGGCCCCGCAGGCGGTGCTCCGAGCGCGCCGGAGGCCATCTCCGACTGCGGCGACGCCGCTTCCGCCTGCACGCCGCGCCGGCGCCGGTACAGCGCGAAGCCGCCCCCGGCCGCGGCCAGCGCCAGCGCCGCCGGCACGCCGATCGCGACCGCAAGCAGCGGGAAGCCGCCGATACCGCGGTCGCCCGGCGCGACCACCGGCTCGATCGCTGTGGCCGCCGCGGTCGGCGCGGCGGCAGTATCGGGCGGCACGGTGACGGACAGCGGCGGCGACGATAGCGCGCCGGCACCGGCCGTCGCGGTGTAGTGCCCCGGGCCGGCGAGCGCGAGTTGCGCGCCCGCCATACCGTCGACAGTCGCCGCGCTCGCAGCGACGGACGCGCCGTCGTCCTTGGCCAGCCGGAACGACACGGAGGTGCCGTCGGCGACCGGGCTGGCGTTGCGATCGAGGATCGGCCCCGCGACGAGGCCCACCACGCGTGCGTCGCGTACGGCGTCGGGCTGCTGCCCGAAGACCTGCACGGCGAGCGTCTGTGCTGGATCCGGCCGCGTCGCGTCGGTCACGCTGTAGAAGATGCCGCTGACGTTGACCGGCGAGTGCCCCTTCGGCGTGACATCGCCGAACAGCGCGCGAAAGCCGGCGTCCACGGCCGCGCTCGTCTTGTTGTAGACGGCGAAGTACGCGGAGAGCTTGCTGACCTCGGTCGAGTCCAGGTGGTACGGCACGTTGTAGGCGATGCCCACCAGGTTCTTGTTGCGCAGGTCGACCGGCGGCGAGTCGAGAAACCGCTTGACCGCCCCCGACGCCGGGTGCGCGTCGGGGTTGTACTCGGTCAGCGCGAAGATCAGCCACGCGGCCTCGCCCACGGACCGCGCCGTCGCGGCGTTCGCCGGGTCGGCGGGCTTGGAGAGCCACGCGTCGAGCTCGCCGAAGCTGATCGTGCCGACATCCTCCGGTTTCAGCCGCGCCCTGCCGCCGGGGCCGTAGAGCACGAGCAGCGCGTTCTGCAGGTCCAGCTTCGGCTTCACGCGATAGGGATAGCAGTCGTCCCAGCACTCGACGATTAGCACCTTCTCGGGCGAGAGCGGGCCGCGCGGCAGGCGCGCGCGCAGGTCCGCGACGGTCGGCGGCTGCAGCAGCGTCAGCGCGTCCTCGGCGAGCGAGCGCATCTCGTCGCCGCCGCGCCCGGCCTCCGCGGATGCCGCCGCCGGATCGACGGTCGCCTGGCGTAGCGCAAGCTGCGGGTAGAGCTTGAGCTTCGCGGCGAGCACACGGCGCACGGCGTCGTCGGCGCGGCGGCGAAAGTCCGGGTCGACGCCGTACTGCTCGCGCATGTAGGTAATGCTGTCCTCGATGACGGGGAGCTGGTTGTCCTTCCAGCCGCGATGCTCCGGGTCCTTGTAGAACTCCACCAGCGGCAGCAGGTCGCTGCCCGCGAGCAGCGCGTCGCGGACGACGGTGCGGTTGGGGAACTCCGCCGCGCCCTGTTCCTGCGCGTACCACTTCTTGATCGCCGGCACGCCCAGCGAGTCGCTCATCACCAGGTGCGTCGCACGCCATCCCGCGAACTCGGGCAGCGCCAGCAGCGTCGCGAACGCCGACGAGTCGAGCGAGAGCGGCCCGGTGAACGCCTCGCTGCTGCCCGGCACGAAGTCGCGGTAGCGGATGTGCGACACCATCATGCCGTCGGTCGTGCCGCCGGCGTCCGCCGGGTCGCTGCGGTCCACGACCGCGAACGGCGCCAGGTCGGACGCCCGGAGCTGGTCCAGCGACTTGTTGACCGTCGGCACCTCGTTGTCTGTCGAGCGGTCGCTGCCGCCGTGGCCGGGGAAGTGCTTCGCGACCGTGAGCATGCGCCCGGCGCTGCCCTCGTGCACGCCGGCGATGAACGCGCGGCCCAGCGTGCCCACCCACGCCGGGTCGCCGCCGAACGAGCGGATGCCGATATCGCCGTTGCCGCCCGAGCGCGGATTCTCCAGCACGTCCACTACCGGTCCCAGCAGCATGTTGATGCCCGCCGCTGACAGCTCGCCGCCGACGATGGCGCCGGTCGCGCGCGCGTGCGCCTTGCTCCATGTCGCGGCGATAGTGAGGTTGTTCGGAATAGCGGTGTAGCCGTTGGTGACGTTGCTGAAGGGGAAGAGGTCGCCCTCGTTGTCGGTGGCGACGAGCAGCGGCAGGTAGTAGGCGTCGCCGTTGCTGTCGGTGCGATGCGTCGCGTCGAAAGCGCGCTGCTGCAGCCCATTCGTCAGCGCCGCGATCTGCGCGGGGGTGTCGCCGCGGTTCACGATGTTGCCGTTGCTCGCGGTGACCAGCACCGCGCCGACCTTGTAGTCGCGCAGCAGCGCGGCGATGTCGGACGACTGGGAAACGTCGTCGCCGACGAAGTTCACCATGACGAGCTGGCCGACGCGCTCATCGACGCTAAGCGACGCCATGACGCGATCGAGGAACGCGCTGTCGGGCGCCTGCGCAGCCGCGCGAGGCGGCGGCGCGGCCCGAAGCGCCAGGCACGCCGCGATCAAGACGAGTGCGAGGCGCAGCGCGCCAACCCGCCTGCCGCTTCGGACGAACTGCGTGCAACGCATCCCTGCCATGTACGAGATTATGCGGCTTCTCGAACGCTATCGATAGCTGTGTCTCATGCGCCCATAGAGAGCATGGTCGAAGGTGCAAGAGAGCGTGCCGCTCAGGCGGCGGCGCGCAGGTCGGCGGGGATCAGCGGGTGCCCGGACATCGCGGCGAACCGCTCCCCGTACACGCTCGCGGCGGCGTGCCACGGCCAGTCCGCGAGCGTGAAACGCGCGAACGCCTCGCCCAGCATGTGCCGCTGGATCGCGGGCAGCGCCAGCAGGCGGTTCAGCGTCGTGACGAAGCCGCGCTCGTCGCCGGGGTCCACCACGAAACCGCTGCGCTCGTGCGCCAGCACCGCCGTATCGGCGTGACCGTCCGCCACGACCGGCGCGCCGCTTACGGCGAGCGCGAGCGTCAGATCGGTGCCGGCGTCCGGCGCCGCCTCGCGCGACGCCGACGGCACGACGAACGCGTCCACGCAGCGCGAGACCGCCGCGAGCAGGCTCGCGTTCAGCCGGCCGCTCAGCACGCGAAAGTCGCCTTGCGCGCCGACGGCTCGTAGCATCAGCCGCGCCTCGCGCCGGCTGTCTACGCCGATAAGCAGGCAGAGCGGGCGCGCTTCCACCTGCGGCAGCACGACGTCGCGGAACCAGCGCAGGTCGTTGCGATTCTCCGGCCACGGCACACCCAGCACGAGGCGGCCCGGCCGCACGCCGCGAAGGGCGCGCGCCACGCGCCGCGCGTCGGAGAGCTCCGGCCACGGCAGCTCGTGCGCGGCCGGCCGCACCTGCGAGACGAGCAGCCTCGGCGCGCGCTGGCGCAGCGCATGCGCCACGGCCGGATCGGAGACGAAGCCTTCATCGAAGCCCGCAATGGAGCGCAGCGCCCAGAGGGACCACGGAGCCGCGCTGTGCACGTCGCGCTCGCTCACCGTGACGCTCACGGGCACGCCGTGGCGGCGCTGCAGCATGGCCCCTACCGGCGCGAACCGCGCATCGAGTACGTGTACCGCCTCGGCGCCCTGCGCCGTGATGGCGCGCGCCGCCCGCCGGTAGGCGGAGGCCGCGTCGGTCAGCGGCGACGCCGCGGCGACGTGGTGCAGTTCGACCTGCCCGTCCAGCGCGTCGAGCAGCCCCACTCCCCGCGCCCCCAGGGCGTCGCGATACGAGCCGATGACGACGATGCGCGGGCGCGGTGATGCTGCGACGTTGCCACGGGCGAACTGCATGATCGAGTATCGGGCGGAGGCGAAGGCCGCCTCAGTAGGCGTTCCCCCGACCTCTGTGCGCAGGGTTCGGGGGCCGGGCTCAGGCTAACCGCCGGCGGAGCGGGCGGCCGAGCGGAAGTGGTCCTGGACCAGCGCGGCCGCAGCGGCACGGGCGTATCCCAGTGTGAGGTCCCGCTGCATCGCGGCCTGGTCCATCCAGATGCGGCGCTGGCCAATCGGGCGGAGGTGCACCCCCTCGATCTCGCGGACGGCCAGGCCGTTCGCGTCTAGCTCGTAGCGGATGGAGCGACCGGAGGGGCGGATGCAGAGCATCGCGCGCGGCTGCACGCCGCCCAGCTCGCATTCGATCGTGCAGGTCACGCCCTGCTTGGCGGCGAAGTCGGCCACCTCGCGGAACGCCGGCTCGATCGCCGCCTGGACGAGGCGGCGGAAGCTCGCGGCCAGCGGCGTACGCACGCCAATCGTGCCACGGCGCAGCTCGTAGGCCTGGCGTGCGTGGAGAATGCGTGCTTTCCAGTCCTCGGACACGATCCCACCCCTGATCACCATCGGCCCCCGCGACGCGATGAATCTTCCCGGCTACGCCGGCATCGAGGCGCCTTCAGCGCCCTCCGAAAGATGCCCAGGCCGTTCCCCGGTCAGCAGGATCGAGATCTCGGCGGCATCCGCCGGATAGCACAACAGGCGCGGCGCCCAGCTGATCCCCTTTGGCCCCAGCTTTGCGAGCCGTTCGAGAATGCGGTCGCGAGCGGTTTCGGCGGCTTCCCCCTCCTGGTGCGGCAGCAGCACGCCCACTTGACCGCAGCCGATCAGGCCGGCGAGGTCGGTGCTGCGGATCGCGGCCGGCACCCGGCCGCACGCCTCATCGAAGAGCTTGGCCGGCGCGCCGGGAGGCGTGTGAGCATCGAGGATTAGCAGCCCGAACGGCGAGCCGTAGCGCGCCGAGCGATTCACCTCGTCCAGCACGCGGAGCCAGAAGTACCAGCCCACGTGCAGGCCCGTATTGGCGTCGATCAGTACCCATTTGTCGTCCATCACGGGAATTGTCGGCGGCGCGGAGCTTCAGCAGCAGCCTCCGGGCAGCACAAGGAGCCCCCATGGAGCACCTGTGAGCGGCCGTTGCCCGTGTGTCGCCGATTGTCTAAGCTCAGGCCGTGGAGATTGAGCCCGTCGTCGGCACCCCCGTACGCATTCCCCCGGGCCGCGTGGCCATCCGGCTCGATGAGCGCCAGAAGAGCGCCTACCGGGCCCTCTACGCCGGCTACCGCACCGTTCTGGACGGCCTGCCAGTCCTGCGGGAGCGCGAGTTCGACGGCCGCGCCGTGAACGTGACGCCTCGGCAGCTTGAAGCGCTCAATCGCGCCTTCGCCAGCCTGGCCGCGGCCGAGCCACCGCCTGCGAACGTCTTCGACGCGCAGGAGCGGTCGCGGCAGCGGCTGTTCAAACGTCTACAATACCTGTCTTAGTGCTATAGTTAGCATCTGGAAGGAGCCAACTCATGGGTAAGAAAGACAAGGGCGGCCGCGAGACCAAGAAGCCCAAGCAGAACAAGGACAAGAAGTAACAGGCCCGGACGGCGACTCGTTATGTCGCATCCGAAGCCACCATAGATTCCGTCGCGCGTAAAACGCGCGTTGCGTTACACTGCGCTTCAAGAACCCCGAGACCCCGCCGCAGCCGGGAGCACCTTCCGAGGGCCCAGCGACCATGCCCAATACCGTACCAGCCCAGCTTCTCGCGGCCATCAAGGCCCGCAAGTGGACCTCGGTCGCCAGGTTGTTCGCCAACCCTGTCGATTTCCAGGCCTGGACGCCCTCCGGCCACTGGGTGGCCGAGGACGGCGCCACCGCCGCCAAGATCATGGAGGTCTGGTACACGCCCGGCGCCGGCTCGACCATTACGCTCGCCAACGAGACCTCCGGCGCGCGCGGCGCGGCGACCCTCGAATACGAAATGACGTGGAAGATCCCGCCGGACGACCAGCCGCGCGTCCTGCGCCAGACGTTCCTCATGACCGTGAAGGGCGACAAGATCGCCCAGGCCCGCGTCTACTGCGCCGGGCTGCACACCGAGTTCCCGGATGTGGACCTGGAGAAGCAGCGCCGGGCCAAGGGCCTCGCGCTGGGCAAGGGCCCCGCGCCGAAGGGCGCTCCCGCCAAGGCGAGCTAATCGCCGCCAGACTTACCGGACGCCAACATGCCCTGCCTGAGCAGGGCATGTTCGATTCTGAGATCGTTTGCTGGCGGGCTTACGGGTAACCCCACGGCGCAACGGCCACGAGCACGGTCGCCACGATTGTCAGGGCTGCCAGGGCGGTTGGGACGAAGCGGGACATCAGACACCTCCGGACTCAACACTCTCTGCTGAGGGAGGTATCGGCAGGGTTTACCCGTACTGAAGGGTCGACAGCCACCTAATGGAAAAAGAGTCTCGGAAACCGCGGGGCGTCCGGACGGATCCGGCCCTGCCCGGTGATTTCGAAACTCGGTAGGTGCGGGAATCAGCCCCGGCTCATGGCGTCGCGGTAGAGTTCGCTGAGCCGCTCGGTGGGCTCCTCGCCCAGTTCGTCCTTCAGGAGCTGCCGGAAGCGCCGGTAGTGCCGCGCGGCGCCCGGCGCGTCGTTCAGCGAGACGTAGCAGCGCATGACGCCGTACGCCGCGGCCTCGCTGTACGGATCGACGGCGTCGAGCGCTCGGAACAATGTCAACGCCTCCTCGAACGAGCCCTCCCGCAGCTTGCGCGCCGCAAGCTCGTTGACCGCCTCGATGTAGCGGTCCTCCAGCTCGCGCCGCAGCGGCTCCACCCACTCGCTGTACGTGGAGGCGAGGTAACCGCCCTTGTAGAGCGCCACCGCCTCTTCAAGCTTCGCCACCCGCTCCGCGTCGTCGCGCGCGACCTCGGCATCGAGCATCGCCCGGTTGAACGCCTCCACGTCGGACACGAAGGTGCCTCGCCGATTCAGCGCGTAGCCGCCGTTCGCCTCGCGCACCACGCACTCGTGGAACAGCGCGCGCCGGAGCCGGTAGAGGCTGGAGTGGAAGTTGCTGTTGCACTTGGACTCCGGTAGTTCCGGCCACAACGCCGCGAAGATCTCTTCCTTGCCGGCGGCTTCGCCCCGCGCGAGCAGGAAGAAGAACATCTCCTTGCTCTTCTCGCTGCGCCATTCAAGATCGGACACCTGCCTGTCGCCGACCAGCACGCTGCCGCGCCCGAGCGCGAACGCTCGCACGGCGGGCAGCATCTCGGGCGCGGCTTCCGGCATCGCCCGCGGGCCGGACGCGGTGTCGGGCCGCCGTCCGCCGTCGGCCATGTCCGCGAGCAGGCTGTCGGCGACGTGCCGCGCCGCCGCATACTCCAGCAACTCCTTCGCCCGCACGGCGTACGGGCGCAAGAAGCGGCGGTATCCGAGCTGGTCGCAGAGGCGCGCCACGTTCTCGAGTTCCGCCATGGCCTTGCGCGGCTGGTGCGCGTCGAAGAGCGCCCACGCGCGCAGGAACCCGGCGATCGCCAGGTCGTGCCGGTTGTCTGCCGCTTCGAGCTTGCGCCACGCGAGATCGGCCGCCTTCTGCGCGGCGCCGGCGTCCCCCCGCCCCAAGGCAAGCTGCGCCTCCGCCAGCGCGTGCTGTGCGATGCGCGCCGGGGGATCCGACGGTTTCGGCGTCAGGCGCTTGACGGCCTGGGCCGCCAGCTCGCCCTCTCCCAAGCCGAGCCGTGTGAGCGCCAGCCCGTACCCGACCTCCGTGATCAGCTGGGATAGTTGCAGCCCCGTGGCGATCGGCTCCACCTCCTGGTAGAGCGCCAGGCTCTCTTCGAAGCGGCCCAGCGCCCGGTACGCCTCGGCCATCCCAGCCAGCATGTAGCCTTCGTCGTGCACCGCACCGGTGCTGCGGACGAGCCGGACGGCGCGCTCGTACACCTGTAGCGCCTGCTCGAACTCGCCGATGTCGTAGTAGACCATGCCGGTGTTGTTGAGGGTCAGGCCCAGGTCCCACGTGTTGCCGGACCGCTCGTAGGCCGACTGCGCCCGCTGGAGCGCCCCGAGCGACTGCATCGGCTCGCCGCGCATGCTGTAGCACTGCGCCAGCGAGGTGCAGGTGTTCCCGATGCCCTGCAGGTCGCCGACCTGCTCGAACAGCCGCCGCGCCTCCTCCAGCTCCTCGACGGCGGTGTCGAACTCGCCGTTGATCATGTGCGTCACGCCCATGTTGCGCAGCGCGGTCCCCATGAGCGCCGCGTCGTCCTCGCCTTCGGCTTCCAGCAGCGCCCGAGCCTGGCCGAACGCCGCCAGCGACTCATCATCCATCCCCTTGCGCCGGAGCAGTTCCCCCCGCACGAAGAGCGCGCGCACCATCGCCGGCACGTCGCGGCTCTGTCGCAGGGCGCGTATCGCTTCGTCGATGCGGCGCAGCCCGTCGTCCAGCTCGACCAGCTTCGACGACACGCGGGCGCGCCACACCTGTAGCGACGGTCGCGCCCCCAGGATGCCCGGAGGCAGCCGGTCGATCCATTCCGCCAATCCGCGCGCCTGGCCCTGCTGTAGCAGCCGCGGCGCGATCTCCTCCAGCGTCCCGGCGGCCTGCTCCCACTCCTCCAGCTCGAAGAGCAGCTCGATGGCGTCGTTCAGCATGCCGAATCGCGTCAGGGTCTCCGCCGCCTCGCGGCCGGCGACCGCGAAGCCGTCCGGGTCCTCCGAGCGGAACTGCTGCATGAGCAGCGTGCGCATGAGCTGGTGGCAGCGGTACATGGGCGGCTCTTCGGCGTGCTGCGTGATGAACAGCACGCGCGTCGCGGCCTCCTTCAGCAGCCGCTCGGAGTCGCGGCGGCGCGTGACGTCGTTGCAGAGCGCCGGCGTCCATACCGCCAAGAGCGAGATGCTGCGGAGGAACGCGCGCAGCTCCGCCGGCACCATGTCCAGCGCCTCGCCGTGCACGTAGTCTGCCAGCGAGAGGCCGACGTTCGGCCCGGCGATGCTGCCGGCGCCGCCCGCCGCTTCCTCGCCCGGCACACCGGCGCGGCCGGTGCGCGCGTCGCCCGCGCCCAAGATCAGCGCCGCCGCCCAGCCCTCCGTGCGCTCAAACAGCGCCTCCGCCTCGTCTTCGGACACCGAACGGCCGATGGAACCCAGCAGCTCGCGCACTTCGCGCGGCGTGAACGCCAGGTCCGCGGCGCCGACGCTGGCGACTTCGCGTCGGGCCAGCAGTCGCGCCAGTGAGGGGATGGGCGGCCGGGTGCGTGAGGTCATGACGATGTGCAGGTTCTCCGGCGCGCGCTCCAGCAGGTAGCCCAGCGTCTCCATGACGTCGGACGAGCCTTCGACGGTGTGCACGTCGTCCATCACGAGCACGACGTAGTCGTCCTGCGCCGCGATCGAATTGATCAGCACTGTGGCGACGGTGCGCGCCTGCCAGAAGCGCTCGTCGCCGAGCGGCACGACCGTGTCGAAGCGGCTCCCGACGGCCGAGGCGATGGCCCGCGCGAACGCGGGCAGCTCGGCATCCCACGGGTCAAGCGAGAGCCAGACGGCGGCGAAGTCGGATGTCTGGAGCCAGTCGACCACGAGCGTGGTCTTGCCGTAGCCGGCGGGCGCCGCGATGAGCGTGCCCTTGCCGCCGACCGCCGCGTCGATGAACGCGTTGAGGCGCGGCCGCCGGACGACATCCGGACGCCGCCTCGGGACGGCGAACTTGGACGTCGCGACGCCCCCGCGGCCCCCGGATCGTGGCGCGCTCTCCATTGAGCAGATTATACGTCCATGAGGTTCGCGCTGTCGCGCCCGTAGACAAAGAGGCCCGCGATTGCGGGCCTCTCTTTGCTTGTGCTTTCTCTGGATGTGGCGGCTAGGCCGACACGTCCTTCACTTCGGGCTCTTCCTCCGGTGCGGCGTCCTCGTCGGCGCTCTGGCCGCTCCGCGTGAGCAGCAGCGGGCGCTGGCGGTTGCGGATGGTGTCGCCGCTGACGATGCACTTCTTGATGTCCGGCCGCGACGGGATGTCGTACATGACCTCCATGAGCGTGTCTTCCAGCACCGTCCGCAGGCCGCGGGCGCCCGTCTTGTGGCGGATCGCCTCCTCGGCGCAGGCGTTCAGTCCGTCCTCCGTGAAGCTCAGCTCCACGTTGTCCAGGCTGAAGAAGCGCTGGAACTGGCGGGCGAGCGCGTTCTTGGGCTGGGTCAGGATGCTCACCAACGCGGGCACGTCCAGCGACTCCAGGCTGACCACCATCGGCAGCCGGCCGACGAACTCCGGGATCAGGCCGTAGGTCAGCAGATCGTCGTGGGTGACGTGCTTCATCAGCTCGTCGGTGCGCTTCTGCGCGTCCATCTGCTTGTACTCGGCGCCGAAGCCCAGCGAGCGCTTGTCGCGGCCCAGGCGCTTCTCCGTGACCTTGTCCAGCCCCTCGAAGGCGCCGCCGCAGATGAACAGGATGTTCGCCGTGTTGATCTGGATGAAGTCCTGGTGCGGGTGCTTGCGGCCGCCCTGCGGCGGCACGTTCGCCGTCGTGCCTTCGATGATCTTCAGCAGCGCCTGCTGCACGCCCTCGCCCGATACGTCACGCGTGATGGACGGGTTGTCGGACTTGCGGGCGATCTTGTCGATCTCGTCGATGTAGACGATGCCGCGCTCGGCGCGCTGCACGTCGAAGTCGGCCGACTGGATCAGGTGCAGCAGGATGTTCTCGACATCCTCGCCGACGTAGCCGGCCTCCGTCAGCGCCGTCGCGTCGGCGATGGTGAACGGCACGTCGAGGATCTTCGCCAGCGTGCGCGCCAGCAGCGTCTTGCCGGAGCCCGTGGGTCCGAGCAGCAGGATGTTGCTCTTCTCCAGCTCGACGTCCGGGTTCTGCCCCACCGACGCGTTGATGCGCTTGTAGTGGTTGTAGACGGCGACCGAGAGCACCTTCTTGGCCTGCTCCTGGCCGACGACGTACTCGCTCAGGTTGTCGAAGATCTGCTTCGGCGGCGGCGTCCGCTGGCCCGCGCCGACCTTCGTCTTCGCCGGTCCCGCCGCTTCCTCGTCGATGATCTCGCGGCACAGCTCGACGCACTCGTCGCAGATGTACACGGCCCCGGGGCCGGCGATCAGCCGCTTGACCTGGTCCTGGTTCTTTCCGCAGAAGGAGCAGTGGTACTGGACGCGCGTCTGACGGCTGTTAGCCATGCTCAGTGTCCCCTAGCGACTCGCATCCCCATGCGCGCGGGTGATGCCTGATAGCCCGATTCTACGCCAGCCGTTGCCTGCTTGTCAGCTTGACATCGGCTGTGAACCCCGCGCGCGGGCTCCTGAAGGGTTTTCGGGAATCTGGAAGCCTACCTGAAGTGTTAAACGGCTTCCTCCACCCGATATAACCCATGCTTGGGTGCTACCCCTCCCTGCGCGCCAGGATTTCGTCGATCATCCCGTACGCCTTGGCCTGCTCCGGGTTCATGTAAAAGTCGCGGTCGAAGTCGCGGCGGATCCGCTCATCGTCCTGCCCGGTGTGCTTGACAAGAATACCACGGATAATATCGTTCTCTCGCAAGATCTCCCGCGCCTGGATCTCGATGTCGGCCGCCTGGCCGCGCGCGCCGCCCAGCGCTTGGTGCATGTGGACGGTGGCGTTCGGCATGCAGTAGCGCTTGCCCGGCGTGCCGGCGCACATCAGCACCGTGCCCATGCTCGCCGTCATGCCCACCGCGTAGGTCGCCACGTCCGGCCGGACGAGCTGCATCGTGTCGTAGATCGCGAGGCCAGCCGTGATCTGGCCGCCCGGCGAGTGGATGTACAGGTTGATGTCCTTCTCCGGGTCCTCGCGCTCCAGGTAGAGGAGCTGCGCGATGATCAGGTTCGCGATCTGGTCGTCGATGCCGGTGCCCAGGAAGATAATCCGCTCGCGCAGCAGCAGCGAGTAGATGTCGAACGCGCGCTCGCCGCGGGCGCTGGTCTCGATGACGGACGGGATAATCATGTCGTGTGCCCTCTCCATGCTGGTGTCCATGCCTATTCCTCGGTGGATTCGGTTGCGGCAGGCTCGGCCTCGGCGGCCTCGGGTGCGGCGGTTGCCGCCGCCTTGGCTCGCGTCTTCTTCTTCGGCTTCACGGCGGCCGACTTGGCGCCGCCGTCCTGCGTCGCGATCTCGATGAGCCGCGTCAGCGTCTTCCGCGTCAGCAGGTTCCGGCGGATCGTCGCGCGCCCGTCCTCGCTGGCGAAGAGCTGGCGCAGCTGCGCCGACTGTACGCCCGCGGAGGCGGTCATCGTTTCGATCTCCGCCTCCACGTCCTCGGGCGTCACCTCGATATTCTCGGCTTCCGAGACCTCCGACAGCACCAGTGAACGCCTTAGGCGAAGGTCCGCGATCGGCTGAAGTTCCGCGCGCACTTCCTCCTCGGTTTTGCCGATGCCCGCCAGGTAGCGGTCCAGCCCCTCGCCGCGCTCGATGTGGCCGGCCTGGTCGTGCAGCAGCCGGTCGATCTCCGAATCCAGCATCACGGGCGGAAACTCGATCGTCGCCTGCTCGACCAGTTGGTTCAGGATCTCGTCGTGGTAGCGGTTGTCCCGCTGCTCCTCTTCGGACTTCAGAATGTCGTCGTGGATGCGCTGGCGCAGCGCGTCCACCGTCTCGAAGCCCTCGCCGATCTGCTTCGTGAACTCGTCGTCCAGTTCCGGCAGCACTTCTTCCTTCGTCTCAAGGATCGTGACGTTAAAGTGCGCCGTCTTGCCGGCGAACTTCTCACTGGTGACGGTTTCGGGCACGTCGAGGTCGAACTCCAGCTCGTCGCCCTTCTTGTGGCCGAGGATCTGTTCCTCGAACCCCGGGAAGATCACGTCGCGCTCCCCGACGAGCTGCACCTCGGCTTCCTGCCGCTGGACGAGCGTCTCCTCCTCGACGGTGGCGGCGATCTCCATCCGCACCACGTCGTTCCAGGCGATCTCGCGCTCGATCGGCTCAAGCGTGGCGGCGCGACGGCGCAGGATCTTCAGGGTGTCGTCGACCTTCGCATCTTCAACGCTGACCGGCTCGACGGTGACCCACAGGCTCTTGTAGTCGCCGAGCGTGATCGTGGGGCGCACCGGGATCGTCGCCTTCACGACGAGCGGCTCGGTCGTCTCGACGACCAAGCGCGGCCGGGCGATGGGCGTGATGCTCTCGTCGGCCTCCACCGCCTCGCGGTAGACCACCGGCACCAGTGCGTCCAGCGCCTCGTCGAGGATGCGCTCCTCGCCGAAGTAGCGGCGCACCATGCCGGGTGGCGCCTTCCCGGGACGGAACCCCGGCACCTTCGCGCGCGGCGACAGCTTGCGGACCGCCTTCTCGCGCGCCGCGTCGAGCCGCTCCGCCTCGACCTCGATCGTCATCAGTATCTGGGACTCGGGGATCTTCTCTGTCGAAACTTTCAAGCCAGCCGCCAACCTCGCCGACGGGGGATGCGGCCGCTCCTGACAACAGTCACGGCCGCCTTGGCGACCGTTCTTCGGATGGAGTGCCGGTGATACCGTCGTGGGGAGTATAGCAAGCCCGTCCGCTAGGGCAGCGGCCTAGCTGTCGCGCGAGGTAAGCACGTCGTTCAGGGCGTCGCCCAGCAGGTTGAACGCGAAGATCAGCGCAGCCACGATGCTGGCGGGTACGATCAGCAGCGCAGGGTGGTGCTCCAGCACCGATCGGGGCGCGCCCTCGGTGATTAGTGCGCCGAAGCTAGGGTGCGGCGGCTGCACACCCACCCCCACGAACGTCAGGCCGATCTCCGAGAGGGCGATGCCGCCCAGCGCCGCGGACGCGCCGACGATGATCAGCGGCATCACGTTCGGCAGGATGTGCTGCCGCAGGATGCGCGACGTCGTCGCGCCGCTCGCCTCGGCGGCGATGATGTACTCCGCCCGGCGCAGTGCCAGCACCTGCGTGCGGATCAGCCGCGCGCCGCCGACCCAGCCGAACAGCGACAGCACGCCGAAGATCAGGAAGTAGTCTGCGAAGCCGGACGACACCAGGCCGTCCCAGTGCAGGCCGTTCTCCAGGTGCCCCATCCAGCGGTCCCAGCGCGGGCGCATCGTGGCGCTGATCAGGATCAGCATGGGTAATCCCGGCATCGAGGCCAGCACCTCGCCGGTGCGGTTGATCGCCGCGTCGATCCAGCCGCCCCGATAGCCAGCGAGCATGCCGAGCACCACCGGCAGCAGCACGAAGCCGGTCGCTACCGTCGCCCCTGTGACGATGGTCGTCGTGCGGGCGGAGTAGATCGCGCGGCTCATCATGTCGCGACCGATGCGGTCCGTGCCGAACGGGTGGTCCAGCGACGGACCGGCGAACGAGTTGTCGAGGTTCTGCTTCGAGTAGCTGTAGGGCGCCAGCAGCGGCGCGAACGCGCCCATGATGTAGAACGCCGCGATGACGACCAGGCAGATCACCGCCAGCTTCTTCCGAAGCAGCCGCCGCAGCGAGCGCCGCGTCAGGCTCTCGCCGCGCACCGCGCGCCCGGCGGCGGCCGACTCGCCCGTCTCCGCGCCGAACATCGTCATCGCACCCTCCCGGCGCGGATCCGCGGGTCGATGACGATCAGCGCGAGGTCGACGACGAGATTCGCCAGCACGAACGCCCCCGCCGAGAGCAGGACGATAGCCTGGATCACGTTGTAATCGCGCCCGTTCACCGATTCGTAGATGAAGCGGCCGATGCCGGGGATGCCCAGCAGCGTCTCCGTGAAGAGCGCGCCCTCCAGCAGCCCCACCATCGAGAGGCCGATCACCGTCGTCATCACCGGCACCAGCGAGTTGCGCGCGACGTGGCGGGTCATGATCGTCAGCTCATCCAGCCCCTTGGCGCGCGCCGTCCGCACGAAGTCCTCGTGCAGCGACACAAGCGTCGTCGCCCGCGCCAGCCGCGCCACTCCGGCGATGCCCGGCAGCGAGAGCGCAACGGTGGGCAGGATCATCGACTTCGAGAACATGCCGTCGAATCCGCCCGGCGGCAACCAGTGCAGCTTCGCGGCGAACACCAGCACCAGCATCGGCACCGTCACAAGCACCGGGATCGACTGGAAGAAGAGGAACGTGCCGATGGCGAACGGGTCGAGCCAGGTGCCCTGCTTGGTCGCCGCGAAGACGCCGATCGGGATGCCGACGAGGAACGTCAGGATGAAGGCGTACAGCCCGAGCCGGAACGAGACCCAAATCTTGGGGCCGATGATCTCCGGGATCGAGCGGTCGCGGAGGCGGAAGCTCGGCCCCAGGTCGCCGTGCAGCACGACGCGCTCGACGTAGATGCCGTACTGCTGGATGATCGGCTTGTCGAGCCCGTACTTGTGCTCGACGCGCGCGAACGCCTCCGGGTCGCGGTACTGGCCCGAGTACACACTGATCGGGCTGCCCGGCCCCCAGCGCGTGATGTAGAACGTCGCGAACGAGACGACCAGCAGCGTGAGCGGCAGGAACATCAGCCGCCGCAGGATGTAGCCGGCCAGTCCGTCCATGTCGCGCGGCCGGCTAGCGACTCACCGTGACGTCGCGGAACCGCTCGATGATCAGCGGCGTGAACTGGAAGTCCTGCACGTACGGCTTCACCAGCGCGTGCGTCGTATCGAAGAACATCGGGAGCCATACTGCATCCTTGAGCAGTGCCTTCTCGACCTCCTGGTAGATGACCAGCCGCTTCTCGAGGTTCGCCTCGGTTCGCGCCTGCAGCAGCTGGGCGTCGATGTCCGGGTTGCTGTAGCGCGTGTTGTTCTGCTTGCTCTTGCTGTAGAAGAGGATGTCCAGCAGGTCCTCCGGGTCCGGGTAGTCCATGATCCACCCGATGTGGAACATCTGGTAGCGGCCGTTGTCGATGTCGCTGAAGAACGTCCCCGACTCCGCCTGCTGAACCTTCACTTCGACGCCGAGGTTGTCCTTCCACTGCTGTACGATCGCGTCCGTGGTCGGCCCGACGGTCGCGCCCGCGCCCGACTCCGCGAGCGTGATCTCCGGCATCTTTCCGGCATACTTCGACTGCGCCAGCAGTTTCTTCGCGTCGTCCGGATTGTACGGGTACGTCTTGTCGTCCGCCGTGTAGCCTGGCACGCCTGGCATCAGCAGGCCGTTCGCCACCGGGATCGCGTTCTTCAGCACCACCTCGGCGATCTTCTTGCGGTCGACCGCCTCGGAGAACGCCTGCCGCACCTTCGGGTCGTCGAACGGCGACGTGTTGGTGTTGAACCCGATGTAGTCGAGCGACATCCGCGGCGTCTGGACGTAGTCCTTGTTCAGCGCGTCGCTGGGATCCTGCACGCGATCCAGGTCGTCGAGCCCGACGCCGGTCACGTCGATCTTTCCGTCCTCGTAGTCGACGAGCGAGGAGCCGCCCGAGAGGTCGTAGCGGATCGTCTTAAGCTTGGGCGCGCCCAGGTGGTGGGCGTCGTACGCCGCCAGGGTGATGTGGTCGCCCAGCTTCCACTCCTGAAGCTTGTACGGGCCGGTGCCGTTGGGCTTCTGCGTCCAGCGGGTTGGGTTGGACTGGATCTGGCGCTTGTCCACCAGGAAGGCCGTCGGATAGGTCAGCTTGTAGAGGAAGTAGGCCTTGGGCGCGTCCAGCGTGACGGCGATCGTCGTGTCGTCGACGATCTTCAAGCCGGTGAGTTCCTTCGCCTTGCCGTTGGCCACGTCGCGCGCGCCGAGGATGTCGCCCAGGAAGTTCGACGCCGTGATGGAGCCCGTGTCGGGGCTCAGCGCGCGCTCCCACGAGTACTTCACGTCCTCGGGCGTGACGAGCCGCCCGTCCTGGAACATCGCCTTCTTATTGAGGTGGAAGGTGTACGTCAGGCCGTCGGAACTCGTGTCCCAGCTCTCCGCCACGTCGGGCTGGAGCTTCAGGTCACGGTCGAGCCGCACGAGGCCGGAGAAGATCTCTACGATGTAGAGGGCGGAGCCGGAGTCCTGCGCGACCGCCGGATCGAGGAACAGCGGATCCTCGCCGCGCAGCCGCAGCTCGCCCGAGGCGGCGGGGGCCGCTGACGACTTCGTGGCGGACGCGGCCGGCGTGCCGTCGGAGGACGAGCTGCTACCCCCGCCGCCGCCTACGACGAAGATCAACACGGCCGCGAGGCCGATGAGCAGGACGGCGGCGACGCCTCCTACAGCCAGCGTGAGCTTGTTGCTCATCTTCCATCCCTTCGCTTCCCTGCCGCCGCTCGCCAGAACGCCACGATCATAGCAGGGCGAGATCGCTTCGTACAGAAAACGGCGCACCGGCCCGAACAGTTCAGCCCGCGCGGCATTTCATCGTGACAAGGCGACAAGGATTGCATCGCCGCCCGCCGTCGCGCCGGGGCCGGTCCCGAGGCGATCGCGCTCACGCCGCAACGCCGCCGGCGAATGGGTGTTCTCTGATATGATTCCGGCACGTTGCGCCGGAGCCAGATCGCCCGCTTAGCGATGATCAGGGTATGAGCGAAGAGACCCCACCGATGCACGACCTCGCCGCCACTACCGCGGCAGCCGGCATCGCGCCCCCTCCAGCTCAGGCCGGCGCAGCGCGAGACCGATCCCGCACCGTGGCCATCGCGGCACTGGTGCTGATCGTCGCCCTGGCGGCATGGCTGCGCTTTACGCACATCAACTGGGACGCCAGCAGCGGCCCTTGGGACCCGAACCAGAGCTCCGCCAACAGCGGCCACCTCCACCCGGACGAGCGCTTCCTAACGCAGATCAGCACCGGCACCCGCGGCGCCAGCAGCCCCGCCAACTACTTCGACACCGACACCTCCGGTCTTAACCCCTACAACATCACCAACGGCGACGGCGGCAAGCAGAACTCGTTCGTTTACGGCACCCTGCCGCTCTTCGCCAACAAGTTCCTGGCGCTGCACGCGAACACCCCGTACGACGCCGTCGATGCCGTCACCTTCGGCCACGCGGACGCCCTGAACAGCGTCATCGGCGCGCTGACGCTGCACAAGATCGCGCTCCCCGCGCACAACTTCGCCGATTACGACGGCTACAACCTGAGCGGCCGCTGGCTGTCGGCGCTGGTCGACGTGGGCACGGTGGTGCTGATCTTCGCCTTCGGCGTGCAGCTGGCGAACCGGCGCGTCGGCCTGCTGGCGGCGTTCCTATACGCCGTCACGGCCTTCGCCATCCAGAACGCCCACTTCTTCGTCGTCGACCCCTACGTGACGTTCTTCGCCACATTCACGGTCCTGTTCTCGGTGCGCTCGGCCAGGCACGGTGGTTGGCGGAACTATGCCGTCGCCGGGCTCGGCGCTGGCCTCGCCGCCGCGTGCAAGATCACCGCGATCTCGCTGTTCCCGGTGGCGATGCTGGGCGTCGGCGTCTACTCGTGGGGCGGCATCAAGCCGTACATCGCGCCCATATGGGCCGGCGACACGCCGGAATACGCCGCCGCGCGCGACGGCCGCAAGCTAGACGCGGCGATCGCCACGCTGATCCTCGGCTCGGCGATCGTGCTGGTGGCAGGGTTCGTCGCCTTCCGCATCGCCATGCCGTACGCGTTCAAGACGCCGAGCCTCGGCGACTGGACCTCGCTGCGCGCCGGGCACATCGGCCCGCTGCCATTCCCGTACCCCGACATCATGAATCGGCACTGGCTGTCCGATCAGACCTCCCAGCAGCGGCTGCTCAGCGGCAACGCATCATTCCCCCCGAACGTGCAGTGGATCGGCCGCTCGCGCTGGCTCTGGCCCGCACAGCAGATGATCGCCTGGGGCATGGCGCCGGCGCTCGGCGTCACGGCGTGGCTGGGCGTGCCGTTTGCGGCGTGGTACGCGCGCCGCAAGCGCGATGGCGCGCTGCTGGTGCCGCTGGCGTGGGTGCTGGGCTACTTCGGCTTCATGGGCATGCAGTTCTCGCTCTACATGCGCTACTTCCTGCCCCTCTACCCCACGCTCACCGTGCTCGCCGCGTTCCTGCTGTACCAGGTGTGGCGATGGGCCGGCTCGGAGCGGCCGCTTGCGGCGTTGCACGGCGTCGCCGACCGCGTCCCGGCGCTGACGCTCGCCGCCCGCAACCTCGCGCGCGCCGCGGTCGTCGTCGTCGCCGTGTTCACGGCGATCTTCGGCATCGCCTTTTATCGCATCTACACGCAGCCGGTGAGCCGCGTCAGCGCGTCGAAGTGGGTATCCGAGAACGTTCCCGAGGGCTCGACGATCGGTCACGAGGACTGGGACGACAGCGTGCCGTACGGCGTCGGCAACGTGCCCATCCGGCAGTACGGCGGCGTGCAGTTCAAGCCCTTCAACCCGGACACGCCCGCGTTCGTTGACCAGCTCATCGACAACCTGAACCAGGTGGACTACATCGCGCTGGCCAGCCGCCGCGCCTCCGGCACGGTGACGCGCGCGCCGGCGCTGTGGCCGGTGACGTCGCGCTACTACGCGGCGCTCGACAACGGATCGCTCGGCTTCGAGAAGGTCGCCGAGTTCACGCAATACCCGAAGCTCTTCGGCACCTTCGACTTCGCCGGCATCAGCGTCGACACCACCTACAACGACACCGGCGCCGAGGAGTCGTACACGGTCTACGACCATCCGCAGGTCTTCATCTATAAGAAGACCGATGCCTACTCGCCGGCGAAGGCGCGGCAGGTCCTGCACGCCGATGCCTTCCCGCAGTTTCCCTCCGTGCTGCCGGGAGACGCCGGCCAGAACGGCCTGCTCTTCCGTCCCGACGTGCTGAAAACGCAGCAGGCCGGCGGCACTTTCACCGACCTCTACGACGCCACTGACTTCGTGAACGCACACCCGGTGTTCTTCTGGCTGCTGGTGATGGAACTGACAGCCTTCTCGCTGCTGCCGCTGACGTTCGCGCTCTTCCGCGGGCTGCCCGACCGCGGTTTCCTGCTCACCAAGCCGCTCGGCATCCTCGTGCTGGCGTACGTGGCGTACGCCCCGGCCAGCCGCGGCACGGTGCACTACACCCGCTTCGAGATCGCGACGGCGCTCGGCGTGATGATCGCCATCGGCGTGCTCACGGCGGCGCTCTGGCGGCGCGACATCGTCGCGTTCGTGCGGGAGCGCTGGCGCTTCCTGCTGTTCGCGGAAGCGGTGTTCCTGCTGATGTTCGCGCTCTCGTACTGGCTGCGCCTGCAGAACCCTGACCTCTTCCATGGGTCCCAGGGCGGAGAAAAGCCGATGGACTTCGCCTACCTCCAGGGCGTCGCCAAGAGCACCGACCTCTCGCAGGGCCCGATCGACCCGTGGAACGCCGGCGGCTACCTGAACTACTACTGGTTCGGGCAGTTCATCGGCGCAACGATCATGAAGCTCACCGGCATCGTGCCGGAAGTGTCGTACAACCTCATCGTGCCGATGTTCTTTGCAATCACCGCCGCAGCGACGTTCTCGCTGGCGTACAACCTGGCCGAAGCGACGCGCCGGCTGATGCGCCGCCGGCCAGGCGGCGTGCCGATGAGCGCCGCCGGGCCGATCGCCGCGGCGCTGCTCGCGGTCTTCCTCGTCCTGCTCTCGGGGAACCTCGCCGCGGTGCAAGTGCTCGAACAAGGGTTCGCGCGCGTCAGCCCGTGGCACAGCGGCGTGCCGGTGCTCGGCGGCATCGTCGCCATCGCCGGCGGATTCAAGGCCGCGATCGTCGGCGACGCCAACTTCCGGCGCATGGTCTTCGACTACGACTGGTGGGCGCCCAGCCGCGCCCTCACGATCATCCCCACCGCCAAGGACAACGTCACACCGATCACGGAGTTCCCGTTCTGGACGTTCCTCTTCGCTGACCTGCACGCCCACCTCATGGCGATCCCTTTCTCGATGACGGCCGCCGCCGTCGGGCTGGGCGCCGTGCTCAACGCCTCGCGCCTCAACGCGTCGGCGGCGGCGCGCGAACACGGCCGCGAGCTGCGCAGCTGGGCGATGGTGCTGCTGCTGGGGCTGATCGTCGGCGCGCTGCGCTGGATCAACTCGTGGGATTACCCGCCGTTCCTGCTGCTCGGCGCGGCGTCGCTGATCATCGCCGAGCGCGGCAAGGAGGGGCGCCTCACGCTGCGTGCGCTGACGATCGGCGTCATCAAGGCGATCGTGATGGGCGTGGCGTCGTACGCGTTCTTCCAGCCGTTCGCGAAGAACTACAGCCAGGCCTACACCGGCTTCCACCAGTCCGACCAGACCACCGCGCTCGGCGACTACTTCAAGCACTTCGGCATCATGCTGGTCATGATCGGCGCCTTCGTGCTGTTCAGCCTGAACCGCGCGATGACGCGCACCAGCACCGTGCGCGCCATCTTCTTCGGCAGCGCCCGCCGGCGCCGCCCGGTCGACACGCTGCCCGTGCTCCTGGCGCTGCTGATGGCGGGCGGGCTCGCGATCGGGGCCGCCACGTTCCACCGCTGGGGCGTCACCGTCTTCGCCGCCGTCGGCCTCGTCGCTGTGATCCTGGCGGCGATCCGCGAGCTGCGCGCGCCGACGCCCGTCGCGCCGGTGCTGCTCTTCGTGTACGCGATGATCGCCCTGGGACTCGGTCTCTGCGCCGGCGTCGAGGTGCTGACGCTTGACGGCGATATCGGCCGCATGAACACCGTGTTCAAGTTCTACGAGCACGTCTGGATGATGTGGGGCGTCGCCGCGGCGTTCTCGGCCTGGTACCTCTTCGCCGTGATGCGGCCGCACGAGGCGTTCCTGCGGCGGGCGGGCCAGCTCAATGCGGCGCTGGTGCGCGTGCCCCGCTACACGCTCGCGATCATCGTGGTGACGTTGCTGGCCGCGTCGCTCGTGTACCCGTACTTCGGCACGCGAGCGCGGCTGCACAGCCGCTTCGATCCCTCGCAGGACGCCAGCAACGACGGCCTCGCGTACCTGGACTCGGACGCCAAGTACAATAACATCGACCCGAACACCGGGCACGGTGGGCCGCACACGCTCGCGGACACGCGCGACCTGATCAACTGGATCCGCGATAACGTCCCCGGCTCGCCCACCGTCATGGAGGCCGTGGGGCCGTCGTACCGCAGCCTGGGCAACCGGGTGTCCATCGACACCGGCCTGCCTGCCATCACGGGCTACGGCTACCACCAGTCGCAGCAGCGCGCCAACTTCTCCGTCACGGTCGATCAGCGCCAGCGCGACGTGGCCGCGTTCTACAGCACCACCGACGTCGAGGAGGCGCGACTGCTGCTGCTCAAGTACGACGTGGAGTGGGTGATCGTCGGCGACGAAGAGCGGTTCAACTACCCCGCCGAGGGGCTGAAGAAGTTCCAGGACGGCCTCGGCGGCGTGCTCGAGAAGGTGTACGAGAATCCCAGCGACCAGGTCTGGCACGTCATCCCGAAGGATCAGCTCCAGGCGTCGGCAACCACGCCGTAAGCGCGACTCCCGGCACGCCGGGCAGCTTCCCGCCTCTGATGCGGATGCCCTACAGCGGCAGTCTCGCCCGAACCTGCCGGCGCAAGCCTCCGCTGCCCCGTTCCTTGCCCACCTTCCGCCCCCTGCTACAATATGGGGCCTATGCTTGACTCCCTTTCCGAGAAGCTCACTGGCGTCTTCCAGAAGCTCAACTCGCACGGCACGATCACAGAGAAGGACCTCGACGAGGCGATGCGCGAGGTCCGCATTGCGCTGCTCGAAGCGGATGTCAACTTCAAGGTGGTTCGCCAGTTCATCGCCGCCGTGCGGGAGCGGGCGCTAGGCTCACAGGTGCTGCAGAGCCTGAGCGCCACGCAGCAGGTGATCGGCATCGTCAACGAGGAGCTGGTCAACATCCTCGGCGGCAGCCCGTCGACGCTGCAGCTCGCATCGAAGCCGCCGACCGTGATCATGCTGGTCGGCCTGAAGGGCTGCGGCAAGACGACTACCGCTGCGAAGCTGGCACTGCACCTGCGCAAGCAGGGCGCGCGCCCGCTGCTCATCGCCGCCGACCCGTACCGCATGGCCGCGGGCGAGCAGCTGAAGGCGTTGAGCAAGCAGCTCGGCATGCCGGTCTTCGAAGCGACCGAGGGCCAGTCGCTGCCCGACCTCTGCACCGCCTCGCTGAAGGAGGCGCATCGCCAGGGCGCCACCGTCGTCATTGTCGACACGGCTGGCCGCAGCACGATCGACGGCGAGTTGATGAGCGAAGTGTCGCTGATGCGCGAAGCGCTGAACCCGAACGAAGTGATCCTCGTGCTCGACGCCATGACCGGCCAGGAGGCCGTGAACGTGGCGACGGAGTTTCACGCGCAGCTCAACGTCACCGGCATCATCGTCTCGAAGATGGACGGCGACGCCCGCGGCGGCGCCGTGCTCTCGATCCGCGCCGTCAGCGGCCTGCCGGTCAAGTTCATCGGCACCGGCGAGAAGGCCGACGCGCTGGAGCCGTTCTACCCGGACCGCTTCGCCTCCCGCATCCTGGGCATGGGCGACATGCTCGGCCTCATCGAGCGCGCCAAGGAGGCGATCTCCGAGCAGGACGTCGAGGCCATCGAGAAGAAGATGAAGAACAAGAGCCTCGACCTCGAGGACTTCATCCTCCAGTTCCAGCGCATCAAGAAGATGGGCCCGCTGAACCAGATCGTCGACATGCTGCCCGGCATGGGGCAGATCAAGAAGCAGATGAAAGTCGAGAACTTTGACGACGGGTTCTGGAAGAAGGCCGAGGCGGTCGTATACTCCATGACGCCAAAGGAGCGGAAGCACCCGGAAGTCATCAACGGCAGCAGGCGGCGTCGCATCGCCGCGGGAAGCGGCACCACGCCGCAAGAAGTGAATCAGTTGCTGAACCAGTGGAAGGAGGCCAAGAAGATCATGCAGAGCTTCTCCGGCAACCGTTCCGGGTTCATGCGTATGTTTGGAGGGTTCTGACCGTGCTACGAATTCGACTCCGCCGCGTCGGCAAGAAGAAGCAGCCCAGCTACCGCCTCGTGGTCGCCGACTCGCACGCGCCGCGCGACGGTGCGTTCATCGAGACCATCGGCACCTACAACCCGCTCACGCAGCCAGCGACCATCGAGGTCAACGACGACAAGGCGCGCGAGTGGATCGCCAAGGGCGCCGTGCCCTCTGACCGCGTCGCGAAGATCCTCTCCGCCCGCGGCATCGGCGAGCCGCCCGCGTTCACGCCGAAGGCGAAGAAGGCCGCTGCCGCGCCCGAGGCCTAGCCGGCAATGAAAGACCTCATCGAATACATGGCCAAGCAGCTGGTCGATAAGCCGGACGACGTCAAGGTCACGGAGGAAACGGAGCGCGGCCGCGTGATCGTCCGCCTCGAAGTGGCGGAGGACGACTACGGCAAAGTCATCGGCAAGGGCGGCCGCATCGCGCAGTCCATGCGCGCGCTGCTCAAGGTCGCCGCGGTCCGCAGCGAGGAGTACGCCTCGCTCGAGATCGGAGACTAGTGCCAGGCGCGCCACGACCGAAGGGCCGCGCCCCCGCGCCCAGTACCGTCCGCGACCGCGTGGCCGGCCGTCCCGCGCAGGCGCCGCCCGGGCCGCCCGGCGCCGCGCCGCGCATCCCACCCGCCTCCAACATCAGCACCAGCGCCAGGCCGGTCCCGTCGAAGCGCCGCAGCTCCTTCGCCGCCACGGTGAAGGCGGGGCGTAAGCCGGCGCCCACGCCCCGCGCGAAGCCGCAGGCTGCGCCGGACACGACCGCCCCGACGCCCGCCGATGAGCAGCGCCCGGCGCGCAGCCGCCGCCAGACCGAGCCCGACGCTGGCTACGTCGCCGTCGGCCGCGTCCTAGCGCCCTTCGGCCTGAAGGGCGAGCTGAAGGTCGAGGCGGTCACGGACAACCCGGACCGCTTCCGCCCGAAGGCGAAGCTCTTCGCGGGCCTGCAGCCGGTATCGGTCGCCACGTCGCGCGAAGCGCAGGGTTATGTCTACATCACGCTGAAGGGCTACCCGGATCGCACCAGCGTCGAGAAGTTCCACAACGCCCTGCTGCAGATCCCGGAGACCGAGCTGGCGCCGCTGCCCGAGGGCGAGTACTACCGTTTCCAGCTCGTGGGACTGACCGTCGTCGACCGCGACGGCGCGGTGCTCGGCACGCTGGACGAGGTGATTGAGACCGGCGCCAACGACGTCTACCGCGTCCATTCCGAATCCGGCGAGGTGCTGCTGCCGGCCCTCCGCGACGTCATCGTCAGCGTGGACCTGGCCGCGAAGCGGATGGTCGTCGACCCGCCAGACTGGCAGTAGCCCCGCTCTCCGCCGCAGCCTCAGGTGGGTTGAGCGCGTCCGCTCCGCACGGGTATACTGGCCGCGTCCGGGGATATAGCTCAATTGGGAGAGCGCTGCGTTCGCAATGCAGAGGTTAGGGGTTCGAGTCCCCTTATCTCCACCAGAACTCAACAACACGCCCCTCGCGCATGCGCGAGGGGCGTGTTGCCTTCGCCCCGCGACCCGCTACCCTGCCCGGCATGGATGACGCCTCACGCATCGCACGCGTACAGGCCACGCTCGACGCTCTCCGCTACGGCGGTGCCATCATGCGGGTGGCCGGCAGCACGCACACCGCCGAGCAGGCCGCCGCGGCGGCAGGCTGCGCGCTCGGGCAGATCATCAAGACGCTCGCGGTCTACGTGGCCGGCACGCCCATGCTCGTCCTGGTCGCGGGCGACCGGCGCCTGGACGACCGGCTGGTGGCCGGCCGCGCCGGCGTCGGCCGCAAGCAGGTGAAGCTCGCCTCGCCCGGGCAGGTGCTCGCGCTCACCGGCTACCCCGTCGGCGGCGTCTCGCCGTTCGGACTGGCGACGCCGCTCGCCGCGGTCATCGACACCTCTCTTCGCCGCTTCGAGACGGTCTGGGTCGCCGCAGGGTCGGCCGATGCGATCCTGCCGATCGCCCTCGACGACCTTGCGCGTTACATCAGCGGCGAGTTCGCTGAGGTCTCCTCCTGACGAGTTATGTCGTGTCCTTGCCACCGGCCCGAAAAGGCCATTGACTCCCCGATCAAACGGGAGATAATGGGCGGGGCCGCAGCGTGCGCAGCGAAGGCTGCAGCGCCAAGGGAAGGTTTCAAGAGGAGGGAGTCTCACACATGAGTACAGACCAACGACGCGGATGGTTCCGCGCGCCGCTGTTGGCGGGGATGCTGGCGGTGGTGGCCACGCTGGCGCTCGCCTGCGGTGGCGGAACGAGCAGCAGCGACAAGACTGCGACCGCCTCCGCGGGAGGCAAGACGACGCCGGCAGCCGGCAAGACTACGGCCGCAACGTCCGCGGCGGGCGCGGGCGGCACGATCACCATCAAGAAGGGTGACTCGATCAAGATCGGCATCAGCACGACGCTGTCGACCGACAACGCGCAGCTCGGTATCCCGATCCGCGACTCCGCGCTGCTCGCAATCAAGCAGAAGGCGACGATCAAGGGCTTCAAGGTTGAGGGCGATCCGCAGGACGACCTCTGCTCCGGCCCGGGCTCCGTTGCCGCAGCGCAGAAGCTGATCGCCGACAAGGTGGTCGCGGTCGTCGGGCCGATGTGCTCCGGTGGCACGGTAGCGGCGCTGGACCCCTATTCCCAGCAGAACATGCTCGTCGTCAGCTCCTCGGCCACGAACCCGAGCGTGACGGCGCAGGGCAAGAAGGACTTCTTCCGCACCGCGTGGAACGACGCCACCCAGGGCGCGGAGATGGCCAAGTACGCGTACACGACGCTCGGCAAGAAGAACGCCGTCCTAGTCAACGACCAGAGTACCTACGGCAAGGGACTGATGGACGTCTTCAAGACGGCCTTCGCCGCGGCCGGCGGCAAGGTCGCCGGCGAAGAGCAGGTCACGGTCGGCGACAAGGACTTCGGCCCCACCGTCACGAAGATCAAGGGTGAGAGCCCGGACCTCGTGGTCTTTGGCGGCTTCATCGCCGAGGGCGCCATCCTCGTACGGCAGCTGTCCGAGGCCGGCGTCACGGCTACCTTCATGGGCGCCGACGGCATCGCTGATCAGAAGTACATCGACCAAGCCGGCGGCAAGGCCGAGGGCTCGTACGTGAGCCGCGGCCCGACGCCGAACGACCAAACCGAGTACAAGAAGTTCGCCGACGCGTTCAAGGCGGAGTACGGCAAGGACCTCGGCCAGTTCGGCGAACAGACCGCCGACGCCGCCAACATCATCATGGCCGCCATCGAGAAGGTGGCCACGACCAATGCAGGCGGAGACCTGGTGATCGACAAGGACGCGCTGATCGCCGCCGTCAAGGCGACGAGCAACTACAGCGGCGCCTCCGGTATCATCACCTTCGACGCGAAGGGCGACCGCATCGTCACCGCCGGCACGGTCAACCGGATCGACCAGGTGAAGAGCGGGAAGCTCGAGCGCGTACAGTAGCACGCGCGGCACGAACGAAGTGAGCCACGCCGGGAGGCCGCACGTGCGGCCTCCCGGCGCGCTATACAAGGCGGCAACTACGTGCAGGAGTACGTCCAGCTCCTCATCGACGGCCTGACGATCGGTGGCGTCTACGCCGTCATTGCCCTCGGCTACACGCTGGTCTACGGCGTCCTCCGCATGATCAACTTCGCCCACGGTGAGCTGTTCATGATGGGCGCGTTCACCGGCTACTACACCCTCGACGGATTTCAGCGCCACAGCAACCTCAACGACACGGTGCCCGTGCTGACGATCGCCACGGCGATCCTTCTGGGCATGGTCGTCGCCGTCGTGCTCGCCATCCTGATGGAGCGCATCGCCTACCGGCCGCTGCGCCACGCGCCGCGTCTGGCGCCGCTGATCAGCGCCATCGGCGTCTCCATCCTGCTGCGAAACATCATGCTCCGCGTCACGAACGCACAGGGCAAGGTCTACCCCAGGGTTTTTCCCCGCACCGTGCTCGAACTCGGCGAGGTGCGAGTACTGTACGTGCAGATCTTCCTCATCGTCCTCTCGTTCCTCTTCCTCGCGCTGCTCTACCTGTTCATCGAGCGCACGAAGGTGGGCATGGCGATCCGCGCCGTTGCCGAGGACCGCAGCACTGCGGCGCTGATGGGCGTCAACGTCGACCGCACCATCGTGCTGACCTTTGTCAGCGGCGCGGCGCTGGCGGGCGCGGCAGGCGTGGTCTACGGCATGTACGTCACCACCGCGACCTCCGGCATGGGGTTCATCCCCGGCATCAAGGCCTTCACCGCGGCGGTGCTGGGCGGCATCGGCAGCGTGCCGGGCGCCATGCTCGGCGGCTACTTCCTGGGCATCTCCGAATCGCTGAGCACCAAGTGGCTCGGCGCGCAGTACAAAGACGTCGTGGCGTTCGTATTGCTGGTGGTCGTGCTGATCTTCCGTCCTTGGGGGCTGCTCGGGAAGCGCGAGGACAAGCGGGCCTAGTCCATGAACAAACTGCGGGAGGCACTGGCGCCGTGGAGCCCATCCCGCCTCCGGGAGCGGGCCGAGTCGCGCCTGCGCCGGACGGCCGCCGGGACCGCGGTCCTCAACAACGCACCGTACGCGCTGCTGCCGCTGGCCGCCATCGCTGCGGGACTCGCGCCTGAGCACCTGTCGATTCGCTGGGCGTTCGCCACGATCATCGCCGCCAGCTACTTCATCCTGCGGAGCAGCCGCGACCTGTTCGCCATGGTTGTGCTGGGCGCGATGCTCGCGTACCTGCCCCAGAAGATGGACCGCTTCGAGCAGGGCATCCTCTTCGACGTCGCGCTGTACGCCATGCTCGGCATCGGGCTGAACATCGTCGTCGGCTACGCGGGCCTGCTCGACCTGGGCTACGTCGCGTTCTTCGCGGTTGGCGCCTATGCATTCGCGCTGCTCTCCGCCCCGGTCTACGGCGGCGGTTTCGACGTGGGCACCAGCTTCTGGATCGTCCTGCCGATGGCGATGGTCCTGGCGGCGCTCGCCGGCGTGCTGCTCGGCATCCCCGTGCTCCGCCTGCGCGGCGACTACCTGGCGATCGTCACGCTCGGGTTCGGCGAGATCGTCCGCATCATGATCAACAACGAGAACCAGACGGGGCTGATCGGCAAGCACGTGAACTCCACGCACGGCATCACTAACGGCCCTGTCGGCGTCTTTTCGATCCCCAAGCCGCACTTCTTCGGCATCGACCTGGCGACGCCGCACGAGATGTACTACGTCGTCCTGGTTGGCTGCCTGCTCGCCGCGTTCGCGGCCGAGCGCATCCGCATCTCGCGCGTCGGCCGCGCCTGGGAGGCGATCCGAGAGGACGAAGATGTGGCCGCGGCGATGGGCGTCAACACGACGCGCTACAAGCTGCTCGCCTTCGCCATCGGCGCGTCGATCGGCGGCATCGGCGGCGTCATCTTCGCCGCGAAGCAGAGCGCGGTGTTCCCGTCCGACTTCAACCTCGACGTGTCGATCAACGTGCTGGCGCTCGTCATCATCGGCGGCATGGGCAACGTACGCGGCGTCGTGCTCGGCTCGTTCCTGCTGATCGGGCTGCCCGACGTGCTCCGCGACTTCAGCATCAACATCAGCTTCATCAACCTCGACAACCTGGGCGCTGACTACCGTCTCGTGATCTTCGGCGCGGCGCTCGTCGCCGTCATGGTATTGCGCCCGGAGGGGCTGCTGCCGTCGCGCCGCCGCCAGGCGGAATTCGAGCAGGTTCGCGCGATCGAAGCGGAACGGGCGACGTAAGCGATGCCACTGCTCTCCGTCCGCCACGTCACGCGCGCGTTCCAGGGGCTGGTCGCGCTGAACGACGTCAGCATCGATGTCGAGCCGGAGACCATCGTCGGCATCATCGGCCCCAACGGCGCGGGCAAGACCACGCTCTTCAACCTGCTCACCGGCTTCTACCGCCCCACCTCGGGCGAGGTCTGGTTCGACGGCAGGCGTATCGACGGGCTGCCGCTCGACAAGATCGCCGCCGCGGGCATCAGCCGGACGTTCCAGAACATCCGCCTCTTCGCCAGCATGACGGCGATCGAGAACGTGCTCGTCGGCGCGCACCTGCACCTCACCACCAACGTCGTCACGGCCGTCCTGCGCCCACCGAACGTCCTGCGCGAGGAGCGGACGGCGCTGAACACCGCCGTCGAGCTCCTCAACTTTGTCGGCCTCAAGGGGCGCGAGAACGAGCTGGCCCGCAATCTCGCCTATGGCGAGCAGCGGCGACTCGAGGTCGCCCGCGCACTGGCGGTGCGCCCCCGCCTGCTGCTGCTCGACGAGCCGACCGCCGGTATGAACCCCGGCGAGACCGCCGGCATGACCCGCCTGATCCGCGAGCTGCGCGACGACCTGAAGATCACCATCGTTCTCATCGAGCACCAGATGCGCGTCGTGATGGGCGTCTGCGAATACATCACCGTGCTCGATCACGGCGAGAAGATCAGCGAGGGTGTGCCGGAGGTGGTGCAGCGCGACCAACGTGTGATCGAGGCATACCTCGGCACGGGGCAGATCATCACGGAGGGCGGCGCGTGACCGAAGCCGCGATGCCCGCCAGCCCCGCCACGCACCTGGACGTCCGCCAGGTCGTCTCCGGTTACGGCCAGATCATGGCGATCAAGGGCGTCACGCTGCACGTCGATACGGGCGAGATCGTGGCGCTGATCGGCAGTAACGGCGCGGGCAAGTCCACCACGCTGCGCACGGTCTCCGGTCTGCTGCGCCCGCGCACCGGCGAGATCTGGTTCGAGGGGAAGCGCATCGACCGGCGCCCGCCGCACGAGATCGTCGGGCTCGGCGTCTCGCACGCGCCGGAAGGCCGCGCGATCTTCGGCCGCCTGACGGTGCTGGAGAACCTGAAGCTTGGCGCCTATCACCGTTCGGCGCGCGCCGAGATCACACAGGATATGGAGCGCGTGTTGACGCTGTTCCCGCGCCTGCGCGAGCGCCTGAAGCAAGACGGCGGCACGCTCTCCGGCGGCGAGCAGCAGATGCTCGCGATCGCCCGCGCGCTGATGGCGCGCCCGCGCATCCTCCTCCTCGACGAGCCATCGATGGGGCTCTCGCCCGTACTGGTCGAGACGATCTTCCGCACGATCCTCGAGATCAACCGCGAGGGGACGACGATTCTGCTGGTCGAGCAGAACGCCGCGATGGCGCTCCAGATCGCGTCGCGCGGCTACGTGCTGGAGTCAGGCGTCGTGGCGCTCGAAGCGCCGGCGAAGGAGCTCCGCAACAGCGACATGGTCCGCAAGACGTACCTGGGCGAGGCGTAGCCGCCGGCGATCAGCCCAGCGCCGGCTCGACGAGGATCTTGGCGTGCGCGTCGGGCGACGCCAGCGTCCGGAACGCGTCCGGCACGCCCGCGATGCCGATCTCGCCGGTGATCAGCGCCTCCACGTCGATCTGCCCGTCCGCGATGAGCTGCAGCGTGCGGCCGAACTCCGCCGGTTCGTACCCGAGCGCGAACTGCAGGTTCAGCTCCTTGCCGATGCCAACCATCGGCCAGACCTGGTCCGGCTCCATGCACACGCCTACGACCAGGATGCGCGAGCCCCGCGGCGCGTCCCGCATCGCGCGATCCAGCATGCCCGGCACGCCGACCGCCTCGAACAGCACCAGCGGCTGCTTGCCGTCGATGCGCTGCCACGCCGCGACCGCCGCCTCCTCGCGCGGGTCCCCCGCCTCGTGCGCGCCGAGCCGCTTCGCCAGCGCCCGCCGCATCGGCGAGAAGTCGGCAGACACGATCGGCGCAATGCCAGCGATGCGCAGCGCGGCGATCACGGCGAGCCCCACCGGGCCGCAGCCGTAGACCAGCGCCGCGTCGCCGGGTTTCGCGCCCGACTTCGCGACCGCGTGCAGCCCCACAGCCATCGGCTCCGTCAGCGCGGCGTGGCGCGGGTCCAGGCCCGACGGCACCTTGATGCACAGCGGCGCGCTCAGCACCATCCGCTCCGCATAGCCGCCCGGGTACTGGTTCGAGTAGCCGAGGCCGACGATCCCCTCCGCCGCCAGCAGCACCGGCATCGAGACGACGATGTCGCCCTCGCGCAGGTCCGTGACGCCGGCGCCGAATCCGATGACCCGCGCCGAGAATTCGTGCCCCATGACGAGACTCTTCTCGATGTCGAAGACGAACGGCGCGCCGCTCGCCTCCGCGGACGCCGCCATCTGGTCCGGGAACTTCAGCGCGTGCAGATCTGAGCCGCAGATGCCGCAGGCGATCACCTCGACAAGCACCTGCCCCGGCCCGGGCGACGGCTCCGGCACGTCTTCCACCAGAAGCTGCTTGGACCGCATCACCGCCGCGCGCATAGCTCGCTCCTCCGCTGCTCATTCTGTTCGCGAGATGATGACAGCGGCCGGAGCCGGGCGCCAGCGGCGCGGCGGCCTGCGCGGTCGGGCCGCCTCACGATCCTGCTGGGGTGCAAACGCAACGGCCCGCCTCGGAAGGTGGGCCGTTGCGAAGGAGATGCCTGGCGTCACGCCGGCCAGGGCGATGTAGGTGCGGTACCCCGGACGGCGGACGCCGCGACCGGCTTACTTGAGCTTCGCCGCCGCCTGGTCGAAGAGCGGCAGCAGCTCCTGCGCGAGCTTGGCGATCACCTTCACGTCCGTCGTGCTGGCGTCCGCTTCCTTCTCGATGGCCAGCTCACGCGTCTCGATCTGATCGGCCAGCGCCGGGTCGACCGTGCGCAGCGCCTTCACCACGGCCTCGATCGGGTCGTCCATCGTCCCCTCGGTGTCGCGCGTGCCCTGCACGTCGCCGGCGTTCGCCTTGGCGATCACCGCGTTCATGACGCCCTTCAGCGTCTGGATGTCCGTCGCCAGCTCCGCCGCGCTCGGCCCAGCCCCGCCGCTCACGTCCAGCTTGAGCGTCGTGACGATCTTGTCGAGCTGCGTCAGCGCATCGGTTGCCTTCGCCGCGATCACGGTCAGGTCCGTCGTGCTGGCGTCGGCCTCCTTCTCGATCGCGAGTTCGTCCTGCTCCATCGCGTCCGCCAGCGCCGGGTCGACGAGCCTCGTCGCCTTGATGATCGACTCCATCGAGTCATCCATCGTGGCCTCGGTGTCCTTCGTCCCCTGGAGGTCGCCGGCCTTGGCCTTCGTCACGACCTGTCCGAGGATGCCCTTCAGCAACGTCGCGTCGTTCGCCAGTTCGGCCGGCTCCACCGTCTTCTCGGCAGCAGCCGAGGTCGCCGCGGCGGTCGCCGCCGGCTTCGTGGCCGCGGCCGCCGTCGCCGGCTTCGCCGCGGGAGTCGCCGTCTTGTCGCTGCTGCTGCTGCCTCCGCAGGCACCGGCGACCACCGCCAGCCCCACGAGTACGCTCCCAATCACCAACTGCTTCTTCATGACCTTTTCCTCCTCCTTGGGCTCGTCACGAGCCCGCTGCACCTACCGTACGCCCGAATCCCTTCGTCCGGACGCACCCGCTCACTTCTGCGCCTGGATGAACGCGATCAGCTTCTGCAGGTCCTCGTCCGAGAGCATGCTCGTCGTGAACGCCGGCATGCCCTTCGGCCCATCCCGCACCTTCGTCTTGATCTTCGTGGCGCTCGCGCCCGTCAGCGCCTTGCCGACCGCGCCACCGCTGCCGTCCGGGGTGTGGCAGCTCGCGCAGCCATAGCTGAAGAACAGCAGCCGCCCGTCGTGCACCGGATCGCCCGTCTGGGCATCCTGCGGCTTCGCAAGCGGCATCCCCTCGAACAGGTACTCATCTCCGAGATACGCGACCTTGGTGCGCGTGTAGCCCGCCGCGCTCGCCAGGTTGCCGTGCGTGTACGGGCTGCGGGCAATGATCATGGCGATGATGGTGATCGCGAGGCCGCTCATCCCAATCGCCAGCACCGCCGGGACGAGGAATCGCCTCATCGCACACTTCCCTGTCCAGCCGGTACCTGCAGCGCCGAACCGTCGGCCTGGCCCGCCCTGGCGATACGGATGATCGTCACGCCGATAAAGAGCAGCGTCCCCCACACGATGGTGAGAAGCCCCATGATCAGCCGCGAGTTCAGCCCGGGGACCTGGATGCCAGCCTTCTGCACGTACATCTGGGGCGCAGCACCGTCAACGGCAATCGCGGCCGCCGCTTGTTCCGTCGTAGTGTCGGCCGATCCGGCGTAGTCGACCCGGATGTCGTGGGTGCCGCTCTCGTGCGGCACAAATGAGATCGTCGCGACGCCCGCGCTGTTGGTGACGGCTCGTCCGATCTCCATGAAGCCATCGGCTCGGGCGAACGTCGCGTGGGCGTAGAACGTCACGCTCACTCCCGCGACCGGCGCGCCGGTGTCGGCTGACGTTACGGCCGCATCGATCTCACTCGGCTGGCCAACCAGAGCGGCGGCCGGTTCGCTGACGCGCATCAGCAGATGCGAGGCGTGCGCGGGGGCCGCGGATCCGAGCGCGAATACCGTAAACGTGAGAAGTCCTGCCGCTGTCAACACAAACCGCTTCATACCGCACCTCCTGCTGGTTCGCCCGCGAGCTGCGTCCGCGCGCTTGGCAATGATTCCGTAACTGTCTGGGATTCTTCGCGCTGCTCCGTGATCTCCCAGATGGCGAGCAGCGGGAAGATCTTCACGAAGAGGGTGATTAGCAGGCCGAACAGCGCGAACGACGCTGCGATAATGGACCACTCGACCCAGGTCGGTCCGTAGTTTCGCGGCTCATACGGCATCAGCGGCACGCGCAGCGTCGCGACGACGATGAAGTACCGCTCGATCCACATGGCGACGTCGATGAGGAACGCAGCCGCGACGACGCCCCAGATGTTCCGCGTCCACGGGATGAGGATGAGCAGCGGCGGAACGACGAGACCGCCGACGAAGTAGTACCAGTAGAACCCCGCGAACTGGCCCAGGAAGAGTTCGCGCATGTGGAACTCCTCGCCCGCCTCCATCTTGTAGCCGGTGGTGATGAACTCCGACAGGTTGCCGTAGATCATGATCAGCGCCATCGCCGCCAGCAGGTACCCGAGGTACACGAAGTGCTTCTCCAGGATGTACTCCTCCAAGTGGTACACCTTGCGCAAGATCGCCATGATGATCACCAGCGTAGCCACACCCGAGAAGATCGCGCCGGCCACGAAGAACGCGCCGAAGATCGTGCTGTTCCAGCCGACGCGCAGGTTCATCGCGAAGATCCACGAGACCACCGTGTGGACTGACACCGCGATCGGAATGATCAGGATCATCATGGTGGCGATAATCGTCGCGAGCATGCTGCGCTGGCGACTCTCGCCCGTCCAGCCGATCGCCAGCACGCTGTATAGCCACTTGCGCCAGCCGGCTGTGCGGTCGCGGAAGATCGCCAGGTCGGGGATCATCGGCAGGCCCAGGTAGGTGATGCTTGCCGTCAGGTACGTAGTGATGGCCACCACGTCCCAGATGATCGGCGACTGCCAGCGACCGTACAGGATCACGTTCTGAATGCGGTCCGGCCGGCCCAGGTCGATGATCGGGAACAGCGCGCCGCAGCACAGCGCGACGACGGTGATGAACTCCGCCATCCGCGTCACCGGCGTCCGCCACCCCGCCTTGGACACGCGCAGGATCGCCGAGATCAGCGTGCCCGCGTGGCTGATACCGATGAAGAACACGAAGTTCGTGATGTAGAAGCCCCACGAGATACGGTCGCTCAGGCCCGTGACGATCAGCCCGTCACGCACCTGCACGTAGTACGCGTAGCCGCCCCACGCGATGACCGCGAGCAGGAAGGAAAGCCATATCCAGTAGACCTTGCTCGTGTGCGCGATCGGCGCGAAGGCCGTGTCTTCCAGCCGTTGTCGCCAGGGGCCTATCGCTTCCATGTCTTCGCCCCCTTCGCTCGCTGCACCCAGGGCCACACGGTCGCCATGCGCCCCTTCTTCGCTGAATCCCGTCCGACAAACTCGCCGTGGCCGGGGACGTAGTAGACCCGAGGCTTCGTACCCAGGTCTTCCTTGAGGTTGTATGCCTCGTGCTCAGACAAGAACCGGCTGACGGACACGATGTCCTTGCCGTTGGTCGCGACGTCCTGCTCCAGGTCGCCGTAGTAGATTGCCTTGTTCGGGCATCCCTGGGCGCAGTACGGCAACGTGCCGGCCCGTGCCATGTCGGGGCAGAAGTCGCACTTCATCACCGTGCCCTTCTTCGCCGGTGTCTGGTGCTCGATGTCGTAGTGCGCCAGCATCGCTTCCGGCGGCACCGGCGCATCGCCCCAGTTGAAGAAGCGCCGGTCGTAGGGGCAGGCCGCCATGCAGATGCGGCAACCGATGCAGCGATTCTGGTCGATCAGGATGCTGCCTTCCGGCGTCGCGAACGTCGCGCCGACGGGACATACGTTGGTGCAGGGCGGGTTCTGGCATTGCTGGCACGGCGCCGGGATGAACTGGGTCCCACCGCCATGCAGTTCCCCTTCGAACACCTCGATCCACTGCATCGGCTCCGGCGCGAAGTGCCCCTCGATGCAGGCCGTCGTGCACTGCGGCGGCTTGCCCACGCTCTGGCAGCCGTCGCAGTAGCGCAGGTCGATGATCATCATCCACCGGCGCACCCGGCCGTTCGGCGCGAGCGCCGGGTCGTAGCCGCTCTTCACCGGCCCCCTGCCCGGCGCGAGCACCGAACTCAGCACGTTCGGGAGCAGCGGCAGCGGCGCGATGCTCACCGCGCCCAGTCCGAACAGCTTCAGCAGCCCCCGGCGGCCCACCTTCCGGCCCTCCGGAGGCCCCTCCCCCTGTTGTGTCCGGTCGAGATCCTGAACCGTCTCCATCAACCGCTCCGATCCACCTGTGGCCCCTGGATGTAGAGCCACCTACAGCTTCGGTGATGCCGCGGGAGATGGCATCGGAGCATGCGGCAGATTCGGCCGGTGCGATATGCGCAGGGCTGCGGGCCCGCACTGCGTGAAACACGTAGACCGGCCTGTATCAACCGGTCTATACCTTCCCCGAACCTGCCCGCTCGAACCCGCTAGAATGCAGAGCCATGCAGGAATCAGCCCCGACCGCCCCGATTCGCGTGATCATCGCCGAGGATCACGCCGTGGTCCGGGAAGGCACGCGCCAGCTCCTGGAACGCGAGCCGGACCTCCAGGTCGTGGGCGAGGCGGCCGACGGCGCCGAGGCGGTGGCCCTCGTCGAGGCGCTGCACCCGGATGTCGTGATCATGGACATCTCGATGCCCGTGATGACCGGCATCGAGGCCACCAAGCGGATCAAGGCCATCCGCCCCAACACGGCCATCCTCATCCTCACGGCCTACGACGACGACCAGTACGTCTTCGCGCTGCTCGCCGCCGGTGCCGCGGGCTATCTGCTCAAAGACGTGCCCTCCGCGGAGGTCGTGCGCGCCGTCCGCCTGGTGCACGCCGGCGAGCCGGTGCTCCATCCCGCCATCGCCCGCAAAGTGCTCGCCCGCTTCGCCGCGCCGCCGGGCCAGCCCGAAGCAGCGCCCGGGCAGCGCAACGGCGCACCACCTTTGACCGACCGCGAGCAGGAAGTCCTGCAGCTTGCCGCCTGCGGGCTGAGCAACGCCGAGATCGCCGCCCGCCTCTATGTGAGCATCAGGACCGTACAGGTGCACCTGACGCACATCTTCGGCAAGCTCGACGTCGGCTCGCGCACCGAGGCGGTCATCGCCGGGCTGCGGAGCGGGCTGCTCAAGCTGGAGGACCTGGGTGAAGACTGAGCTGGGCCTCGCCGCGGCGCCGCCGCCCCGGCAGCTGCCGGCGCGCCTGCTGCACGACTTCATGGTGCCGATACGCCGCGTGCCCATGCGGCTGCGAGACGGCCGCTTCTGGCGCATCCAGCTCATGGTGTTCGGCGCCACCATTCCGCACTACATCATCGAGACCGCCGGCTTCACGAACCCGTTCGAGACGTTCCACGGCCTGGCGATCACGCTCTACGTCATCCCGCTGCTCTACGCCGCCCTCGCGTTCGGTTGGGAGGGCGCCATCCTCACCGCCGTCTGGATCGTGCTGCTCACTTCGCCAAGCATGTGGATCTGGCACCGGTCGGGGTACCACTGGCTCACGGAGGTCGGCCAGCTCGCGATCACGCTGCCCGCGGGCATCATGGTCGCATGGCGCGTGGACCTCGAGTCGAAGCAGCGCCAGCGCGCCGAGCAGACCAGCGCGAGCCTCGGCCTGCTGAACGAGATCGGCGAGCGGCTCAGCCACACGCTCGACGTCGACGAGGCGCTGCCCGGCGTCGTTGCGCTGCTGGCGCAGAGCCTGCCCATCGAAACTGTCTGGCTCTGCGTCGAGCCGGATGCGCCGGGCGGCGAGCGGCGCGTCATCCGCGAGACGTCGCGTCCATCCGCGGGACAGGCAGAGCCGCCCATCGACCGCCTGCACGAACTGGTCGCCGAGTCCCGCGAGCCCGTGCGTCATGGCGGCCGCATCATCGCCGTGCCGCTCGCCGGCGAGCAGGACATCGTCGGCTCGCTGGGCGCGACCGTGCCCGAGGGCTACGTCTTCACCGACGAGCAGGAGAAGCTGCTGGCGACCGTCGCCCACGAGATCCGGGTGGCGGTCGAGAACGGGCGGCTGCACCAGCAGCGCCAGGAGAGCCTCCAGACGTACGCGCGGCAGGTGACGCAGGCGCAGGAGGACGAGCGCCTGCGCATCTCGCGCGAGCTGCACGACGAGACCGCCCAGGAGCTGGTGCACATGGTGCGCCGCATCGAGCGCCTCGGCGAGGCCACGCACGAGGACGTGCCCCGGCAGGTCGACGAGCTGCTGACGCTCGCGCGCGGCACGCTACAGTCCGTCCGGCGCTTCAGCCGCGACCTGCGCCCGTCCGTCCTCGACGACCTCGGCCTGGTGCCCGCGATCGAACTAGCCGTCGAGGCCACCAACACGCGGCTTACCGGCGGCGCGAAGCTCGAGGTATCGGGCGAGCCACGACGGCTCGGCCCGGCCATCGAGTTGGCGCTCTTCCGCATCGCGCAGGAGGCGCTGCACAACGTCGAGAAGCACGCCGAGGCCGAATCGGCGTCGGTGCGGCTCGCGTTCGAGAGCAGCGCCGTGCGACTCGACGTCGAGGACAACGGACGCGGCTGCGAGCTGCCGCAGCACGTCTCGCAGCTCGCCCGCAAGGGCAAGCTCGGCGTCCTCGGCATGAAGGAGCGCGCGGAGCTGGTCGGAGGCTCGTTCGACTTCAGCTCCGTCCCTGGCCAGGGCAGCCGCGTCAGCGTCGTCGTGACGCAGGACGAGGCCGAGGCCGCGCGCACCGCCGCCCGCTAACCTCGCACGCCGCCGCCAGCCGATTTCGGAGCCGGATGGCCCGTGCGCGCGCGCCGTCGCCGCCGCTACGATCTCGTGGGATCTCAGCGGGTGCGTGGAGGTGCATATGCGTCTCGCACTCACGGTGGTCGTCGCGGCGGCCCTGGCGGCAGCCATGGCGTGCGGCGGCGGCAAGGGCGCCGCCCCGACGGCCACGCCGGCAGCCCCCTACTCCGACAAGGTCCAGCTCACCGACAGCGATAACGGCAAGGCCGTGCAGCTCGCGCTGGGCGGCCAGGTGATCGTCACGCTCGAGAGCAACCCGTCGACGGGATTCAGCTGGTCCGTCGCATCGCTCGCCGGACCGGAACTGGAACTCGCGGGCGAGCCGCGCTACGAGCCGCCCGCCTCGACGACGCCGCTCGCCGGCGCCGCCGGCGCGCAGGTGTTCACGTTCCGGATCACTGGCACCGGCATGCCGCCCGCCGGCACCCCCGCCGTCGTGCAGGTCGCGATCGACTACAAGCGCAGCTTCGAGCCCAACACCCCGCCTGACCGCACTTTCCACTTCACCGTCGAGATCCGGTGAGCCGCACGCACTACGGGCGCTGCCGCCCACGCCGCATCGTCACCGCGCCAGCCGCGACGGCCAGCACGCCGGCGACGCCCGCGATCGACGCGGCGCGCCGGCCGCTCGACCCCAACTCCGGCTGCTGTGACCTCGCGCGCTCGACGTTCGGCGCTTCCGCGATGCCGCCCACCGGCGGCGCCGCCGCGGTGCTCGTGGCGGTCGCCGCCGGCGTGGGCGATGCGCTGAGCGCGTAGCCCACACTGCCCGCGGTGCCGTAGAACCCGGTGCCGGCGATGTACGGCGCCTCCGCCGTGAAGTGATAGTGGTAGATCCCGCCCGGATACTCCGGCGTCGCGTGGACGTGGCCGTGGTACTGGTCCAGGTCCGCGTTCGTCACCGCGACGCCGTTCTCGACCGGCCCGTACACCGGGAAGCCATCCAGCAGAAATCCGATCAGCGAGTCGCGGCCGTTCCGCACCGTCAGCGCCAGCGGCTCGACGTGGTAGTGATAGACCCCCGTCTGCTGCGGGTGGCCGTCGTACTGGTCGAAGCTGTTGATCTCGTTCGTCAGCGGCTGGTTCGGGCCCGCGTACTGGTTGAACAGCGGCACGCCGTTGATCGCCACGCCGATCGGCCCCAGCGGCGTCACCGCGTGCGCCGCCGCAACCTGCGGCTGCGCCGGCAGCCGGAACTCGATGGTCTGCGTCACGATCCTGTTCGGGTTGAGCTGGAAGTTCGGGTTGGTGCCGTTGTACGCCTCGTACAGCGGACTGCTGATCAGGAAGTATGGGCTCTTGTGGTCCGGTATCGCGGTGGTCTGCACGACGACCGAGCCGCCGTCGACCCACACGGACACGCCGCTCGTGAAGTGCTCGTACCCCGCGGGCGGCGTCTGCGCCCGCGCGACGTGCCGCCCGGGGCACAGCGCCAGCGCTGCGACGATCGCCGCCAGCACACAGCGCGCAACCATGGTCCGTACCGGATTCATAGGGCGCATCGTACCGCACGGCCCTGAGGGTGCTGTTGCGGTTCCGTTACGAGCAGGTCAGCGCGCCCGGCGATGCCGTAGCGGCCGCTCAGACCACGGCCAACGCCAACGCGAGGTCGCCCGGCGCCGAGAAGAACGGCGAGTGGCTCGTGTTCATGGTCACGACGGTCTGGCACGACGACTGCGCGATTCCGGTGGTGCTCCAGCGGAATCGCGCAGTCGCGCAGCGCCTCGATGTAGACGCGCGGCACGCGCCCGAAGCGCTCCTCCGTGGTCAGCACCGGCGTCGCAAACGGCGCCGTCGCCTGCGGTACCAGCCGCGACCGCGCCAGCGCCACCTGCTCGTCCGAGCAGTCCGCGTAGAACGCACTCCTGACGGCTTCCGCCCGCACCGTAACGGAAGCCCCGTCATCGGCCGCCACCAGGTTCGGCAGAACCAGGCTGCCCGCGTCGGCCTGCGCCAGTTGCGAGAGCGACTCGCCGTTGCGCGGCAAGAACGCGCAGAGGTAGACGAGCGTCTTAATCCGCTCGGGCCGCTGCTCCGCCGCCTGCGTGATCACCACGAGCGAGCTTCGACAGAGCTATGCTGACAATCCGGGACAGGAGCGTATGTCGGGCTGGACTTCGGCGCTGCTCTCGACGGGGCTGATCGTTGCAGCGGGCGTCCTCGCGCTCTTGCTCGCGACGCGATCGCTGCCGCGCCCGGCACGCAACACGGTGTACCGCCGGACGGCGTGGATCCTCGTCGGCGCTGCGGGAGCACCGATGGCACTCGTCCTTACCGCCGAGCTCGTCGGGCCGTTCGTCATCGGCGCCGTGATGCTGATCGCCGCGGTGCTGGCGCGCTGGCGCCGACTGGATCACATCATCGCCATCTCAGCGTCCTTGCTCGCGGTGCTGCTCGTCGCGGGAACCTTGACGGACAGCGTTGGTGGCGCTCACAGCCGCGGTTGGATCGTCGGCGTCCTCACCTTCGAAATCAGCGGCCCCGCGATGACGGTCGCCGCCGCAAGACTCGGGAGGATCGTTGCGCGACGCACGGGTTGGCGATCGAGAGGAATATCAGCGCCAACGTCAGTGTAAGCGGCCGCCCTGCGCGGACGTTCGCGCCGGACGACCCCGCACACCGCCGCGCCGCGCGCGCACTAGCTTAGCCGCCCCGCCGCATCGACGATGATCTTCGCGACGTCCGCCGGCGCCAGCGCGTCGGTGTTCACCGTCAGGTCGTAGTAGATCGGCGACTCCTGCCGCACGCCGTAGAAGCGCCACAGGTACTCGCGACGCGCCCGGTCGGACGACGACACCGCCTTCTCCGCCGCTCGCTTCGCCATGCCGCCCTGCTCCTCCAGCCGCTGCGCGCGCGTCTCCGGCGACGCCGTCACGAACACGCGCAGCGCCTCCGCGCGGCCGCGCAGGCAGACTGCCGCGCCGTGCGCCATGAGCACGGCCCTGTCCTGGTTCGCGACCTCGATGATCACCTGCTGGATCAGCTCTTCGTAGCTCAACTCCGCCTGCGGGCTCCAACTGCTCGGCGGGACGTACGCCGGTGCGCCCGACATGAACGCCATCGTTGCCTCGGTCGAGCCGGCCGCCGCCATCCCGTCGACGATACGCGCCAGCAGTCCGGGCGGCCGCTCCGTCTTCGTGATCGTCTCGCGCGAGACGCCCGCGCGCTCCGCCGCCCGGTCGATGATCTCGTCATCGACGTACCGGTAGCCGAGCTTCTCGGCGACCGCACGCCCGGCTTCCTCGCCGCCAGCCCCGAGCGAACGTGCGATGCAGATGATAGACCGCGCCATGAACGACCTCCCCCATAAGGAATCCTGGATAAGGTTCGGCGCAGAAGCACCCGCCGTAGCGGCCACGGTAACCTTGGCCGCACCCTCCCGCAAGTGGCCGTGCCAGGCGAGCGAACCTCAGCGGAATGTTCGCGCGGTGGGGTTCGCCGGTCCGAGGGTGAACGTGAGGTCCGGCACGTCGGATATCCCCCATCCTTTCACTCCAACGGCGCCGAATGGACGGATATCGCGGGATCTCCCATTCGAAGTCGTGCCGCCGCAGACGCCGCCCAAGCGGCTCGGTATCTGCGGGTCCACCGCGAGACGCTGATCAGCCGGGGGCCGATCGGCCCGGTGCCGGCGCGCCGGGTAAGCATTTCGCGCAATTCACGCCTGTTCACGATGCGTATTTCGCACCGGCCGAATCTGCCGCATGCCCCGATGCCATCCTTGGCCCGTTCACCGATCCTGTAAGTGGGCCCGAGGCCCGGAGCTAACAGGAGGTGCGGTATGAAGCGGTTGGTGTTGATAGCTGCGGGACTTCTCACGTGCACAGCACTCGCGTTCGGATCCGCGGCCACCGCGCACGCCTCGCATCTGCTCACGCACATCAGCGAACCGACCGCCGCTCTGGTTGGCCAGCCGAGTGAGGTCGATGCGGCCGTGACGTCCGCCGATACCGGCGCGCCGGTCGCGGGGGTGAGCGTGACGTTCTACGCCCACGCTGCGTTCGGCCGGGTCGATGGCTTCATGGAGATTGGACGCGCCGTCACCAACAGCGCGGGCGTCGCGACGATCTCATTCGTGCCGCGTGAAAGCGGCGTCCACGACATCCGGGTCGACTACACCGGATCGGCCGCCGGCGCCGCGGAACAGACGACGGCTACGATCGCCGTTGACGGCGCAGCGCCCCAGATGTACGTCCAGAAGGCGGGCATCCAGGTCCCCGGACTGAACTCGCGGCTGATCATGGGGCTGCTCACCGTCGTCTGGGGGACGCTCCTCTTCATCGGCGTGACGATCATCCGTATCGCCAGGGCGGGCAAGGTCGAGGGTCCGGTGCTGGCGGTAGCAGCCGCGCCGGGCCGGGTGCGAAATGCTATACCCCAGCCAGCGCCGACGAGCACGCGCAACTCGATGCGTGCCTGACAAGAAGCACTACATCAGACGCGATACACACAGGGGCCGGGCGCGATGTCCGGCCTGTGTGAGATCTAAAGGCGGAGTGAACCGATCGCTCGGCTGCACGGCGAGTTCGCCATGTGTGAAGACCGCCTGATGCCCGAGATCCTGGCGCGACTGATGAGCGTTGAGGGACGTACGAGCGCAACCGCTCGATATACTGCCCGCACGCGCCCCCGTAGCTCAGAGGATAGAGCAGTGGTTTCCTAAACCATGTGCGCAGGTTCGAGTCCTGCCGGGGGTACCACCATCGTCCACATACCGCTCGGCAGCGGTGCGGCGGACGATCGCGCCGCTGAACCTAACTCAGACTCATAACAGTTTCATCAGCACGTATACAGCGACGCCTCGCAGGTATAGTATTGGGCTCGGCGCGCAATCCGAAGCGCGCAAGGAGGAGCCGCCATGCGCAGGATCGTCGTCGCGCTTCTGCTGGGCATCGGGCTGGTGGGGGGTCACGCCACGCTCGCCCGAGCGATGGCGGACCGCGCGGCGCTGACGGAGACGCCGGCTGCGCTGGCGTGCATACCGCCCGCCAATGATGATTTCGCCGGCGTTGCAGGGATAGGGGCGGTACCGTTCACGACCACGCTGTCCGCGGCCTGCGCCACGTCGCAGGTGAACGAGCCCCGCCCCTGCGCCAGCATCGGATCGACCGTCTGGTACAGCTTCACAGCATCCGCGAGCGGGACCCTTCAGGCCGACACCATCGGGAGCGATTACGACACCGCCCTGGCGCTCTACACAGGAGCCGACTTAGCCCATCTGAGCAGTGTGGCCTGCGACGACGACTCGGGGCCCGGGCTGGTGTCGTTGGTCACGTTCGCCGCCGTGAGCGGCACCACCTACCGCTTCCAGGTCGGGGGGTTCGCCGGGAGCACCGGAACGCTCCACCTTCAGTTGGCGCCCCCGGCGCCCACGCCCACGCCGACAGACACCCCTGCGCCCACCATGACGCCCACGCCGTGCCCTGCCTGCACACCGACGGAGACGGCCACGTCCACGCCCACCAGCGTGCGGCCGATGCCGACCGCCTACATCGACGAGACGGTGAACAGCCAGCAAGGACCGATCACCGCAACCCTCGGCGACGTCGTGACCTATCAGTGGGTTGTCACGTGCGACTGCACTGGCCGGGCGTTCACCGCGTACGTGCACAGCAGCCTCTATGAGACGCTACTCGGCGGGACGTTTTCGTGCGCATCCAGCGGATGCCAGACCTCGGCGTCGGTCAAACTGCTGACGCCCGGTCCCGTGACCGACACGGTGACGGTTGACGTCTGTCCGATTCCACCATCGCCGAGTTGCGGCCCCGCTTCGGACTATGTCAAGGTCAACGTCGTGACCGGCATTGCCGTCGGCGGGATCGCGGAAGATCCCGCCGTGGCGGCGCTGTCGTCGCACGCGGCGCCCGGCGGGCGCAGCTACGCGGTCTACATCCTTGGTGCGACGGTCGCGCTTATCGTGGCCGCCGCCGGCGCCGGCGTCTGGCGCAAACGGCGCGAATGAGCGACGGTGGGTCCTGACGGCGCGCGCGGCGGGGAGAGCATGAGCCAGCAAGGACCATCCGGCGGCATCGACGAGGAGCGGGTCGGCGACTGGCTCGCGCGGCACGTCGCCGGTGCCGCGCCGCCCTTCCGCTACGACCTGATCACCGGCGGCCGCTCCAACCTCACCTACCGCGTCACCGCCGGCGACGGCAGCAGCTTCGTGCTGCGACGGCCGCCGCTCGGGCCGCTGCTCGCCACCGCGCACGACGTCGTCCGCGAGTGGCGTATCGCCGCCGCCCTGGCCGAGACGCCCGTGCCCGTCGCGCGCGCCCTCGCCGCCTGCGATGACCCCGCCGTCAACGGCGCGCCCTTCGCTGTCACCTCGTTCGTCGAAGGCGTGGTGCTCGACTCCGCCGACAAGGCGGCCGGCGTCGGCGCCGACGCGCTGCAGGCCGTGTCGCTGCACCTCATCGATGTGCTCGCCGAGCTGCACGCCGTCGATCTCGATGCGGTCGGGCTGGCGGATCTTTCGCGCAAGGACGGCTATATCGAGCGGCAGGTGAAGCGCTGGGCCAAGCAGTGGGCCGGATCGAAGACGCGCGAGCTGCCGCTGATCGACGAGGTCGAGGCGCTGCTGCGCCGCGACATGCCGCCGCAAGTCGGCGCGACGATCGTGCACGGCGATTACCGCTTCGGCAACTGCATCACCGACCTCGCGCGGCGCAAGATCGCCGCGGTGCTGGACTGGGAGCTGTGCACGCTCGGCGACCCGATGGCCGACCTCGGCCACCTCGGCCTGTACTGGTACGATCCTACGCATCCGCTACCGATCACCAACGACCCGACGTCGCTGCCGGCGTTCCCGCGCTTCGGCGAGCTGCTGGCCCGCTACGCCGCGCGCACCGGCCGCGACGTCTCGCGCTTCGGCTACTACCGCGGCTTCGCGGCGTGGCGACTCGCCGTCATCGCCGAGGGCGTGGCGTCGCGGCACCTGCACCACCACCCGGACGACACCGCCGCGCTCGCCGCGTCGCAGGCCGCCGTCGCCGGCCTCGCGGAGTTCGCGCTAACGTGCCTCACGCGCCCGGCGTAAGCGCCCGTGCACAACACGAGAACGGGGCCCCGTTGCCGGGACCCCGTTCTCGTGTGCGCTCATGTCGTGACCGATCAGCCGCGGTTGCCCTTGCGGCCCCGCGACAGCGGATCGTCGTTTCCGGGAGGCGCACGCAGCGCGCGCATCTCCGCCCACTTCGACCGCATGTGATCGGTCAGCGCCTTGATCTGCACCGTGTTGCGCATCGCGTCCGTCTGACGCAGGTCGCGCACACGGTCCGCGATCTCGCCGATCTCCGCGAGGAGCCGGCGTTCCTGATCGGGTGGTGACAGATCGACGGTTTCCGAAGCGATCACCCTTGTCTGCCGTGCCCGCACGATGTGCGGACGCGGCGCTCACGCTGACGCGCGACTATGAAGTCGCGAGCCGCACGTTCACCGCACGGCTGCGGCGCGGGTCGCGGTCGTCCGGCTGCTTCTCGAACTCGACCGTCTGGCCTTCGTTCAGCTGGTCGAACACCACACCCTGCAGCGCGGAGCTGTGGAAGAAGACGTCTTCCGATGCCCCGGCCGGACGGATGAAGCCGAAGCCGCGCTCCCGCTCCAGGCGCTTGATTTCCCCTGTCATATTGGAACCTCCTGACGCCGCGAGTAAGTCCGTAGTCCGGCCGAACGGCCGGCGGACGCGGCGTGTACACGAAATTGCGCCTGCATTTGCCGGCGACCTCTGCCGAGAAGTCGTCTTGTGCGTCGGCGAACCGTGTCGAACAGGAGACTGCGGGAGGGGGTTTGGTACGCCCATCATAGCCGATCGCGGCCGAATCGGCAACAATCGAATGATCACAGTACCTTCGATGCGGGCTGCATCGGAGTCGCCGCTCGTGCCCGGGAGGGAACATTCTGGTACCTCTATTTTCGTTATGTCGCGCAAATCGAATCTGGCGGTGTACCTGTTTTGTAATTTCGACTTTTCCGCGAGGGGAGAGGGACGGGATAAGCATGGAGGCGCAGAGGACACAGAGGAGCCGATTGGGAGAGGCCGAAGCGCACGCGTCATCGCGCTGCCGACGACCGGCTTAGGCTTCACGTGGGGCATCGTAGCAACCTCCAATTCGGCGTCGGCGCAGACCATGTGCTCTACGAACTTAGAGGGTGCGCGGCACGTTGTCCAAGTCCGCGGCGTCACCCCTCGCGCTAGCGCTCTCCCGCAAGGGGCGACGGAGAGGGGGAGTCGCGGAGCCAAGGCGGATGACCGTGGGCCAATGGCGACCCGGGCGAACTGCGATCTCCGTGCGGGGCAGCGACGACATTTCCATAAGAACGGGACGCGGAGAACGCCGAGATGTAGTACATTTGTGTCAATGCCGGAGATATCAGTTTCGGAAGCCGTCGCTCGATACAGACTCTCAGCCACGCACATCCGCAGACTCATCCGGGACGGGCGTCTGAGGGCGAAGCAGTTCGGACGAACCTATGCCGTTGACGAGGCGTCTCTCGCCGAGTACTTACGACGTCGCCGTTCTCCGGGCAGGCCAAAGGCCGGGTTGATTAAATAGGCTGATATCAGCCATAATACGCGCAGAGGGGCGGCGTTCATGAGGATCGACGGCGAGACAACGCATCTGAACGGGCGCCGCACGGACGCCGCGCCGCTATCGCACGACTCAGATGCGGGGATCACCATCCCGAAAACAGTGGACGCGCGAAACAAGCTCAACGAACTGACTTCAACCGAATGGCTGCCGGAAACGGTGTCCGTGTGGACTCAACGCGGCCTTGGTGCGAACCATCCGGATGCGCGAATTGAGCGGCAGCACCCGGCACCGTTCTCTTTCACGGACGTGAGTAGAATCGTTCGATTCTTTACGCAGCGTGACGGCGTGGTGCTCGATCCGTTCGTCGGCGTTGGCTCAACATCGAAGGCGTGTGCGGTCGAGGGACGGAGGAGCGTCGGCTTCGAGCTGAACCCACGATACGCAGAGCTTGCCCGGGAGCGCCTTCGTACCGAAGTGCGCGACTTGTGGTCAACGCCTACGTCTCAAGACATCCGGGTCGGAGACGCGCGGAAGCTCGTCCTGGATTTGCCGCCCGACTCAGTAGACCTAGTAGTGACGAGTCCACCCTACTGGAACATCCTCCACAAGGAGGATCACAAGGCGCGGCAAGAGCGCAAGGGACACGAGCTCGACACGCGCTATGGCGATGACGAACGCGACTTGGGCAACATTGAGAGCTACGATCGCTTCCTTGCAGAGTTAGCCGCGATTCTCGGTGCGTGCGGCCGAGCCCTTAAGCCGAAGAAATACATGGCCGTGATTGTGAGCGACTTCCGCGACAAGTCGCGGTTCGTGATGTTCCATGCCGATTTGGCCCGCGCCATGGAAGAGTATGCTCTGGAAATGCGAGGACTGACCGTGCTATACCAGCGGCACAAGCGCATTTTCCCGTACGGCTATCCGTACGCGTACGTGCCGAACATGCATCACCAGTACATACTCATCTTGCAGAATGCAAAGAAGGCCTAACGTGGTAGCTGTCCCAAACAATTGGTTGGACATGGTCATCAACGGCGACTGCATCGAGGGCATGCGCGCCTTGCCTGATGGCTGCGTTGACCTGATAGTCGCTGACCCGCCTTACAACCTCAATAAAGACTTCGGAGAATGGAACGAGACGAAGCGGAAAGCGGAATGGCTTTCGTGGACAAGGTCGTGGCTGAACGAGTGCGAGCGGGTGTTGAAAGTGGGCGGCAGCATCTTCGTGTACGGCATTCATCGACATCTGTGCTGGGTTCAGTGTCATCTCTATGACCTAGGTCTGCAATATCGGCGACAGATCATCTGGTATTACGAGAACGGGTTCGCCGGATACACGAAGTCACTTGCCGCGCATTACGAGCCGCTGCTCTGGTTCTCGAAGGGCGACACGTTCATCTATCATCCGATACGTGAACCTTACAAGAGTACTGAGCGGCTGAAGCACAAGATCACGAAGAATGGCAAGACCTGGACACCCAATCCGGAGGGGCGACTCGCGGGGGATGTGTGGAAATTCCCAGTGCTAGCGGGCCGCCGCTTTAGCGACGAGCGGGTTGATCATCCAACGCAGAAGCCGCTCTCGATATCAAAGCGAATCATCGAGAATTTCTCCAATAAGGGTGATCTTGTACTCGTTCCCTTTGCGGGGAGTGGCTCGGAATGTGTGGCAGCAAAGCTTGGCGATCGGAGGTTCATCGGCTTCGAGCTGAATTCCGCTTACACGGCAATAGCGGAGGACCGACTGAGGGCGGTAGAACGGTCGGTCGATGGTTCAGGGGTTCTCCTCGATGCACAGGAGAACGCCGGAGCCGCGTTGCTTGATGGTCAAACAGCGTTACGACTCGGCGAAGTCAGCGTTCGATTGCGGCCTTAAGGTCTGGATCGGTGATGATCACGGTCCCATCGTGGATCCACATCGGCGCAATTCCTTCAGCATCGAGCACACTAGTCGCCAGCTGATTGCGCGGGTCTCTGTCGTAAAGAACCGCCCTCACCAGCCTTGTGCCCGCTGGCGGCTCAGGCAGAGACAGTCGAGCGTAATATGCCAGTTGTCCAATTGCGCTGGTGGTCTGCCTTCGAACCGACGCCGCTCCTAAAGACTTGACCTCGATCAAGAGCCACAAGTCGTGTCGGCACGCCCAGATGTCGTAGTCTGCCGCGAAGGTCTCAAAGCCATGGCCAGTCAGCCACTGACTTGCCAGCTCAACAGCCGTCTGGTGGTCTATGCTTGCGCGCTCCTGCCGCAGCAGGCGCATGCGCGCGCGTTCCGCCAAGTCGTTGGGGTCCACCGGTTCCGGAGCCCAAGCGGTTTGTGGACCGGGCGTGATCTGTCTTGGAGTGGGCAACGGCAAGGGCGGGCCAAGCTGGTGCGCGCCTTCGCCAGCGGCAGCAGGTGCGCCCAGCATGATGAGCCCAGCGGGTTCGATCCACGCCGTTCCTGACTCCCGACGAATTAGACCGACCTGCTCCATGAGTCCAGGGAATACCTTGGCGTTGTTCCGCAACTCTGATGGGGTTGTGCCTATCTGCGTTGCTATCTGTGCGGCCGTCTGCGTCGTTAGTCCCGCAGCCAGTTGGCGAGCGTTCCCTATCCGCTGCTGACTCTCGTCAGCAACGGCAAAGGCGACGGCAAGTCCCTGAGCAGGCAGCGGGCCCGGCTCCAACATGGCGAGTATGACCTGAGCCGGACGCACGGAGGCGACCCCTTCCGAGAGATCCGGATACAGGGGATGCGGGAACCGTAGCTGCGAGATCAACTCGCGCCAGATTTCGAGCTCACTAGCTGTCAGAGCCTCGCCGATCTGTGCTGCCACTGACTGACCCGGTTGAGTGAGGTGGATTCCGCCCTCTGCGGGGATCATACAGCCGAGGAGGATGAACTGCTGACGAAGCACTCTAGCCGTCGTTCGTTGCGGTTGACGAGAAGTTGGTAGCGCCGCAAGTTCCTGCGGAGTCTTGCCGGTCCGTATTACGCCCGCATCCAAGAGTGCGCGCCCATAAGCCCCGTCGTCCCGAAGCTCTGTGGGCGTAAGAGTCGCAGCGACGGTCAGCGCAGCGCGCAGCTTCAGAAGATCATTAATCTGGTTGGGAAACTTGACCCAGACCACAGTCCCCCTCTTTGAGGCGCTAGCGAATGACATGCCGGACGGCGATCGGGATCCTAGCACGGCCCGAGGGGCGCGCCAAACACGGCGCCAGTTGTGTTGCGCTCGGCGATCACGCGGCCGAACGCGCGGTACTGCCTCGTGATCGCGGGCGCGGCCGGCGTGACGGCGTCTTGAGCCGGTTCTAGGCGTCACACAGCCAGGGATTCGCCGCGCGCCTGCCGGGCGGCGAAGCCGCGCAAAACTGCGTATTCGGGCCAAACCGGGGGGAATCCCCTACGGCGAGCGCTGCGCCGCGCGCTACCCTGCACGCGTTATCAGTCCCAGTTCTGGCGGAGTGTGCGCATGCAGTATCGAACGTTTGGAAACACGGACCTCAAGGTGTCGGCCGTCGGGTTCGGCATGTGGACCGTCGCCACCACCTGGTGGGGCATCGACGACGACGACGTGGCGCGCCACCTGATACGCACCGCGTTCGACCTGGGCATCACGTTCTTCGACACCGCCGACACGTACGGCAACGGCAAGGGCGAGACGCTGCTGCGGGAGGCGCTCGGCGACAAGCGCGACCAGATCGTCATCGCCACGAAGGGCGGCTACGACTGGTACACGTACGGCGACCAGCGCCGCGGCCAGAAAGAGATCCCGCAGGACTGGACGCCCGACTACATCCGCAAGGCCGTCGAGGCGAGCCTTGAGCGGCTGGGGACGGACCACATCGACGTCTACCAGCTCCACAACGCGAAGATGGACGCGCTGATGCGCGACGACACGTTCGCCGAGCTTGAGGCGCTGCACGCCGAAGGCAAGATCGGCATCTACGGCATCGCCCTCGGCCCGGCCATCGGCTGGAAGGAGGAGGGGCTGTACGCCATGACGCACCGCAACTGCGGCGTCATCCACACCATCTACAACATGTTCGAGCAGGACCCCGGCCGCGACTTCTTCCCCGTCGCACGCGAGCACGGCACCGGCGTGCTGGTGCGCGTGCCGCATTCGTCCGGCATGCTCGAAGGACGCTACACCGCCGACACCACCTTCGCCGAGAACGACCACCGCCGCCACCGCACGAAGGAGTGGCTGGAGCAGGGGCTCCACAAGCTGAAGACGCTGGAGTTCCTCACCGAGGGCCGCGGCCGGACGATCGGACAGGCCGCGCTCCAGTTCATCCTCTCCGAGCCGAGCGTCGCGTCCGCGTTCCCGAACGTCTACGACGAGGAGCAGCTGCGCGAGTTCGCGGCGGCGTCGGACACGCCGCCGTTCACGCAGGCCGAACTCGATCGCGTCGCGGCGCTCTACGCCATCGACTTCGACGAGGCCGCCGCGCCCGCCGGGAGGCCCGCATGAGCGACGCCGCACCGAGCAACGGCGCAGCCGCGCCCGCGCCGCCGCCGCGCCAGTTCGTGCAGTTCGTCTTCTACAAGGTGGACCAGCGCTACCGCGCGCTGCCCGCCGGCGAGCGCGCCGCCATCGCCGGCGAGGTCGAGGCGGCGGTCGCGTCGATGGCGGACCGGATGCAGATCCGCGCCTACACGCTCGTCGGCATCCGCGGCGACGCCGACTTCATGTTCTGGCACATCAGCGAGTCGATCGACCCGTTCCAGGAGGCCGCGACGCGCCTGCTGAGCACGCGTCTCGGCGAGTACCTGACGACGCCGTACTCGTTCCTGGCGATGACGCGCAAGAGCCAGTACGTCGACAAGACGGAGTCGCCGGCGGCGACCGCCGCGGCGGCACGGCGGCTGCGCATCACGCCCGGCACGTCGAAGTACCTGTTCGTGTACCCGTTCGTGAAGACGCGCCCGTGGTACGGCCTCTCCGCCGAGCAGCGGCAGTCGATGATGGACACGCACATCCGCGTCGGCCGCAAGTATCCGTCCGTGAAGCTCAACACGACCTACTCCTTCGGCCTCGATGACCAGGAGTTCGTCGTGTCGTTCGAGACGGACGAGCCGGGCGACTTCCTGGACCTGGTGATGGAGCTGCGCGAGGCGGAGTCGAGCCTGTACACGCTGCGCGACACGCCGACGTTCACGTGCGTGGCGACGAGCGTGCGCGGCGCTCTCGACGCGCTGGGCACGCCCGGCGCGCAGCAGATCGCCCCGCGCGCCGCCGACGGCGAGTGGACGCGCGTCGCAGCGGAGGCGGACGTGCGCCCGGGCACGCCGCGCGTGGTGTACGTGCAGGGCGAGCAGGTCGCGCTCTTCAGCGCCGCCGGTACGATCTACGCGATCGAAGCGCGCTGCCCGCACGCAAGCGGGCCGCTCGCGACGGAGAGCACGCTCGAGGGCACGGTGCTGACGTGCACGCGCCACGGCAGCCAGTTCGACCTTGCGTGCGACGCCGCGATCGTCCGCGGCCCCGCCGCCCGCCCGCCGGTGTCGTACGACGTGAAGGTCGAAGCCGGCGAGATCTACGTCGCGGCGAAGCAGCCGGTGGCGCCGGGGTAGCGGGCAGAGTCACGCGCGAACATCGCTCACCGCTGCGGCAGCACGACGAAGTCCACGCTCCCACCGGTGCCCGGGCAGAGGATCGTGAACCCCTGCGCCGTCTTGTTCGTCACGACCGGACCGCACCAGCGATCCACCGGCGTCACCAGGACGGCATAGTCGGCGCTGGGGAGCGCCCCTGGCGAAGTGCACGACCACGCCCGACGCGGACGACTGTGGCGGCGACACCGCGCCGAAATCGATCGTCCCGGCGAACCCGAGCAGCGCCTGGGACTTGAGCTTGACCGTGGTCTCTATCGGCGGGCCCTGCGGCGTCGCGGTCGCGGTGGAAGTCGGCGTTGCCGTGCCCGTTGCCGTCGCCACGACAGGCGTGCTCGTCCCGAGCGCGCAGTCGCCGCCGTTCACCGGGATCTGCACGTCTACGGTTCCGTACGCGTTGGTCTGCTGCACCGTGTTCTCGTCGATGGTGTACGAGCCGTTGCTCGCATCGCCGTTGTCGGGCGGACGGAAGCTCACCAAGTGCACGCCGGCGCACGCCGGACTCGCGGTTGCCGGCGTGAAGTCGGCCGTCGCGAGGGTGCCGGTCGCGGTCGTGCCGCCGGTCAGGAACATGCAGTTGAAGACCATCGTTCCCGGCGCCGCGTCATACACGCAGGGCGGCGTGCCGCCCGTCTGGTCCGACGCGCCCAGGAACGAGAGCAATCCCGGATCGAATGTCAGGCTCATGTTGTAGCCGGCGTACGGATCGAAGCCCGATCCCGACGCCACCATGCTGACGCTGAGGCTCGAGGCGCTCACCGAGAGCGTGGGGCCCGTACCCTGCGCGCTTCCGATCCGCACGCGGCCCACCGCCGCGCCGACAGCGAGACCCAGCGCGCTGACAAAGAGAACGAGCACGAGGACGAATCGAGTGTGGCGCTTGAGCATGAAGTCACCTCCGCTAACCGGTGCTGCAAACGTGCGCGTGATATGGAGGGAAGGCAGCAGTGTACGGTCGCCGCGACCGCGCCTTACCATGCTGCTCCTCTGCGCGACCGATGATCAGGGGCGGACGGCAGTTCTCGGCGCTGCCCTATGGCTCTAATGGGATGGGCAGTTCGCCGATTCGAAGACGGGTCGAATTCCGGCTCGCTATCGATCTGTCGTGGCGAGGCCGAAGCTCCGCCGCAGCCAGGTGAAGCTGGCCGGACGGCGGGCTGATCGGCAGGTGTACGACGGCGGCTTGCAGGGTGGAATCGAACGCAGCACACCCGGCCGCTACTGGATGAAGTAGCGCACCTCGCCCGTCTTCGGGTTGTAGTGCAGCCCCTCGGACGGCAGGCACGGCGTCTGCATGCCGATCTCTTCGTCGCCGGTCTGCGGATCCGGGAAGCGGCCGTACTCCGCCCAGTGGCAGCCGTCTACGTCGGCGTAGTACTTGCCGTCGCTCCCCAGCTTGAGGTCCGCCGCAACGGGCATCACCGGGCGAGGCTGCGGCGTGAACGGCCGGTCCGTCGGGCGCGGCGTCACCTTTGACGGATCGGGAGGCATGAGCGTCGCCGTCGGCGGCGGTGTGGCGCTCGGAGGCCCCGGCGACGGCGTGACCGGCGTGGCCGATGGCGTCAGGTCGCCGGGTGCCAGGGTCGAAAGTACTGGCATCGTCGGCGTCTCGATCAGCGTGGTTGGCCCAGTGGTGACGAGCGCTCGACCGCCCGCGGGTGTCGGCGTCGGCGGTGCCGCGCAACTGGCGTTCCGCGCGCACTCGCCGGGCGGGCTGCCGCACGCGGCCGCGGCCAGCGTCAGCAGCGCGGCGGCGAGCGTCAGCGCGATCGTGCGTCGGATCACTCGGTCCCTCATGGGAGATACAACGCCGCCGCCGGGGAAAAGGTTCCCCTCCCGCGTCGTCTGCCGCCCCCGCGCGGCATCGCATACCCTGACGCCATGGGCGAGATCACCCGCACCCACGTGAGCAAGAAGAAGCTGATGGCACTGCTGCCCGACCCCGGCGCGCCCGGCTGGACCAGCTACGCCACGCCCGAGAGCGTCCCGCTCCTCGCCGAAGCCGGCCTCGACGCGGACACGGTCGACCGCTTCGCGGAGATCGCCGAGGCATCGGACACCGGCAGCGTGCTCTTCGCGCACGGCACGGGCGCCATGCTCGTCGTGCCGCCGTTCCCCGTCGAAGCGGCGGACAGCTACTCCGAGCTGTACCCGCGCCCGCTCGTCGAGCTGTTGGAGCGGCGCCGCTCCGTCGCCGTGTTCCTGCTCCGCAAGGGCGGCTTCACCACCGGGTTCTTCCGCGGCGGCGCGCTCGTCGACTCCAAGACCGACCGCCGTTTCGTGAAGAACCGCCACCGCAAGGGCGGGCAGTCGCAGCGCCGCTTCGACCGCATCCGCGAGAAGCAGGTGTACGAGCTGTTCGAGATGGCGTGCGAGGACGCGCGCGAGACGCTGGAGCCGTACGTGGAAGAGATCGAATGGGTGCTGCTGGGCGGCGACCGCCACACGCTGCAGGACTTCCGCAAGCAGTGCCGCTACTTCGACCGCTTCGGCGCGCGCGTGCTGGACCGCACGCTGCTCGTCAGCGGCGACCCCCGCCTCGCCTCGCTGGAACAGGCGCCGCACGAGATCTGGTCGAGCGAGGTGTATGTGAGTTCGCAGAACCAAGAACTTAGAACCTAGAACCTGTTGGTGCGCAGCCCCTGTTCTCGGTTCTAACTTCCAGGTTCCAGGTGTTGCGCCAGCCGCCGCGACCTGATGCACTACCGCCAACCAGCAACCAGCGACCAGCGACCAGAAAGCCAGGAGAGCAGCAGTTGACCGAGTACCTGTGGTGGAAGCACGGCGTCATCTACCAAATCTATCCGCGCAGCTTCCAAGACTCCGACGGCGACGGCATCGGCGACCTGCAGGGCGTCATCGACCGCCTTGACTACCTGAACGACGGCACGCCCGACTCGCTCGGCATCGACGCGATCTGGTTCTCCCCGACCTTCCCGTCGCCGATGGCCGACTTCGGCTATGACGTCTCCGACTACGAGGATGTGCACCCCGACTTCGGCGACCTCGCCACGATGGACCGGCTGATCGCCGAGGCGCACAAGCGCGGCATCCGCATCATCCTCGACTTCGTGCCGAACCACTCGTCGTCAGAGCATCCCTGGTTCCTCGAGTCGCGCGCGTCGAAGGACTCGCCGAAACGCGACTGGTACGTCTGGCGCGACCCGGAGCCCGACGGCAGCCCGCCGAACAACTGGATCGCCGTGTTCGGCGGCCCCGCGTGGGAGTGGGACCAGCGCACCGAGCAGTACTACCTGCACGCGTTCCTCGTCGAGCAGCCCGACCTCAACTGGCGCAACCCGGAGGTCGAGCGCCGCATGCACGACGTGCTGCGCTTCTGGCTGCGCCGCGGCGTCGACGGCTTCCGCATCGACGTGATGGACCGCATCATCAAGGACCCCGAGCTGCGCGACAACCCGCCCAACCCGGACCGGCGCGCCGTGGCTATCTTCGGGCAGACCGCGCTGCAGCTCCACACGCAGGACCAGAACTGGCCCGAGATCATCGACGCGGTCCGCCGCATCCGCACCGTGATGGACGAGTTCCCGGAGCGCATGACGGTCGGCGAGGTCTTCGGCCCGCCCGACCAGATCGCCGCCTACTACGGCGGCGACAAATCCGACGGCCTGCACCTCGCGTTCAACTTCCCCTTCGTCCGCATCCGCGACCATCGCTGGAACGCCGCGCATGTCCGCAGGCACGTCGATGCCTTCGAGGCGGCGCTCTCGCCAACGTCGTGGCCGAACCACGTCTTCGGCAACCACGACGTCGACCGCATGATCAGCCGCGTCAACGGCGACGGCCGCGGGCACGAGCGGGCGCGCGTCGCCGCGCTGCTGCTGCTCACGCTGCGGGGCACGCCGTTCATCTACTACGGCGAAGAGATCGGCATGGAGAACGCCGACATCCCCGAGCAGATGCTGCAGGACCCGGCGCGATTCTTCGCGCGCGGCCGCGACCCCGAGCGCACGCCCATGCAGTGGAATCGCGACGGCGGATTCACCGCCGGCTCGCCCTGGCTGCCCTACAGCAACCTCGATTGCAACGTCGCGGACGAGCGCGGTGACCCCGCGTCGCTGCTCTCGCTCTACCGCCGGCTGATCTGGCTGCGCCGCGCGTCCGACGCGCTCCGCTACGGCGATTACGCCGCCGTGGACGGCACGCCGCCCGGCGTCTTCGCCTACACGCGGACGGCCGGCGCCGACCGCACGCTGACGGTGCTGAACTTCACGAACGACGACGTCTCCATCGACCTGCCGCCCGCGCTGCACGTCACCGAAACGGTCATCGGCACGCACGGCGAGCCGCCGCCGTCGCAGCAGTTCATGCTCGTCGGCAACGAGGGCCGGCTGTTCCGCCTAGGCTGATGGTCGGGGCCGTGCGTTAGAGGCTAACCGCCAGGAAGCGCTCGATCATCGCGTTGACCTGCTCCGGCACCTCGATCTGGTGGAAGTGTCCCGCGCCCGCCGTCTGCGCCAGCACCGCGCTCGGCATCGCCGCCCGCAACGCCGCCATGTCGGCGACCGGCGCGTGCGAGCCGACGTACATCGCCGGCGTCTTGCACGCCGCCACGTCCGCCGCCCAGTCGTTGCTCCAGATCGCGCTCCACTCCGCCGCCGCGACGTGCTGCGGCGTATCGATCGCCTTCGCGACGATCCGCGCGCGCCGCTCGGCGTCGTCCGTCGGCGTGAACATCTGCTCGAAGATGCCGCGCAGCGCCTCCGCATAGCCCGGCGAGCGGAACGCCGCCGCGAGCGGCTCCACCATCGCCAGCAGCGCCGGCGGCGGGCTGACCGCCCCGTCGAGCATCACGATCGCCGCCGGGAGCTCCGGGTGCCGCGCTGCCAGCGACAGCGCGATGGCACCGCCCATGCTGTGCCCCACGATCACCGGCTTCTGCACGCCGATCGCGCGGCAGAGCCACGCCAGGTCGTCCGCGAAGCCGGCGATGCTATACGCGCCCTCCGGCTTGTCGCTCTCTCCGTGCCCGCGCAGGTCCACCGCGATGCAGCGGTGCGCCAGCGAGAAGTGCGCCACCTGCGCGTCGAAGTGAGATCTGTCGCAGCACCAGCCGTGCACGAACAGCAGCGGCGGCCCGCCCGTGCCGCTCTCCTCGAAGGCCAGCTTCACGCCATCGCGTTCCATGTACGGCATACGACCTCCCATCCCGCGCACCAGTCATACGTCACCGGCAACCAGCAACGAGCGACCACACTCACACCTGCTCGAAGTACCGCCGCCGCTCCCACTCCGTCACGGCCCGCCGGTGCTTCTCGATCTCCCACCGCCGCATCGCCACGTAGTGGTCGACGAACGCGTCGCCCAAGAAGTCGCGCGCCACGTCGCTGCCGTGCAGCAGCTCCACCGCCTGGTCGAGCGTGCGCGGCAGCCTCGGCAGTCCCTCCGCCGCGTAGACGTTGCCCTGCATCGGCGCCGGCGGCGTCAGCCCGCGCTCGATGCCGCTCAGTCCGCCCGCCAGGCACGCGGCGAAGCCCAGGTACGGGTTCACGTCCGCGCCCGGGACGCGGTGCTCCACGCGGACCGCCGTGGCACCGCCGGTGATCGCGCGCAGCGCCGCCGTGCGATTCTCGACGCCCCACGTCGCGCACGTCGGCGCCCAGCTCCCGCTGACGTAGCGCTTGTACGAGTTCACGTTCGGCGCGTAGAGCGCGAACAGCTCCGGCATCGTCGCCAGCGCGCCCGCCACGTACGAGCGCATCGCCGCCGACATCCGGTGCTCCGCGGCGCCGTCCCAGAAGGCGCTCGCGCCGTCGCGCCACAGGCTCTGGTGGATGTGGCCGCTGCAGCCGTCCATCTGGTCGGAGTACTTGGCCATGAACGTCGGCACGCAGCCGGACTGCGCCAGCACCTCCTTCGCGCCCGACTTGAACAGCATGCCGCGGTCCGCCGCCTCCAGCGCCGGCGCGTACCGGAGGTTCATCTCGTACATGCCCTCGCCGTGCTCGCGGCCGTAGCCCTCCACCTCGATGCCGTACGCGTCCATGTAGCGACGCAGCCCGCCTACGACATCGTCATCGATGCTGGCGTGGCTGATGGAGTAGCAGTTCAGGCCGGGGTTCAGCGGGCGCAGATCGGTGTAGCCCTTCGCGCGCAGCGTCTCCTGGTCCTCGCGGAACATGCGGATCTCCAGCTCCACCGCCATCTTCGCTTCGTAGCCGCTCCGTGCCGCGCGATCGAGCACGCGGCGCAGCACCGTGCGCGGGCTCTGCGGCAGCAGGCCGCCATGTTCGTCGTAGGCGTCGCAGACCACCGCCGCCGTCGCGGGCTCCCACGGCACCACGCGGAACGTCGCCAGGTCGGGCCGCAGCAGCACGTCGGCGAAGCCGGTGTCGGCGCTCCCGACCGCCAGGTTCGCCCCTTCGATGACTTCCTCCGCGATGTCCCACCCGAAGATGACATCGCACTGCGCGAACCCCTCGCCCTCGCAGCCGTCCAGGAACTGCCTGGTGGCGAGGCGCTTGCCCCGGTACACGCCGTCCATGTCCGGCGTGCCGACCTTCACGGTCTCGATGCCGTGGGTTGCGATCAGACGTTCGATTTCGTTGCGTTCCATGGCGGCGATGATACAGGAAGCGCGGGTTATGGCAACGCCCGGCCACACGGCCCTTCCGTCACGCGCCGCGACACGCCAACATTATGGAAGGAGATACCGATGGCGAGCGACGAACTGGAACCAGCCCCCGAACGCGCCGCCGGGCGCACGACCGGCGGCGACATCATCGTCGCGCTGGGTGCGGCGCTGCTCTTCGGCATCGTCCTGCTCGCCGGGTTCATGGTGTACCGGAACGTCACCGACAGCGGCTCGTCGCCCCACGGGCTGCGCCAGCGGCTCGTGGTCAGCACGGCGGCGCACCTCGACGTCGACATCATCGACAACGACTACAAGCCCGCCGTCGTGCAGATTCCCGCCGGATCGACGATCACCTTCAAGTTCACCGGCGCCGCCGCGCACAGCGTCACCGACGACTACGGGCGCTTCGACAGCGGCATCAAGACGCACGGAAACTCGTGGGATTACACGTTCACCACGGCCGGAACGTACACGTACTACTGCACGCTCCACCACGTGATGCAGGGCAAGATTACGGTCCAGTGAGCCGTCCGCGCGATGTCGCCGGGCGCCGCGCCTACTTGAGGACGCGGAAGTCGTCCAGGTGCGAGCCGATGTCCACGTAGAGGTCCGCGACCGTCTTCAGCTCCATCGACGCGCTCTCGCTGAACGCGACGATCTCCACCCGCACGCCGCGGCTCGACAGGATCTCCACCAGCCGGCGGAAGTCGCCGTCGCCCGACATCAGCACGACCACGTCCAGCCGGTCCGACATCGTGAGGATGTCGATCGCCAGCTCGATGTCGAAGTTGGCCTTCATCGAGCCGTCGGCGAAGCGCTTGAGCGGCTTCGTGATGACGCGGTACGGGTGCCCCACGAAGTGATGCACGAAGCGCTGGCTCTCCAGCTTCGCCTGCGGGTCGTCGCTGATCGGCGCGTAGGCGCTGGCCCGCACGAGCTGCCGCCCGCGCGTGAAGTAGTCCAGCATCCGGCCGAAGTCGAGGTTGATGCCCCGCCGCTCGGACGCGTAGATCAGGTTTGGCACGTCGACGAAGATGCCGACGCGCTGCTGGCCCGTCGCGGTCGGCGCCACGCCACCCTGCAGCCCGGCGATCGCCACCTGCAGCGCGTGCAGCGACGCCGTCACCTGCGAGGCGAAGCTCTCCAGCACCGCCGCCTGGTGCGCCACCAGCGCCTCCAGCGACAGCGGCTCGCCCTTCTTCACGGGCTGCTTCAGCACGGGCATCGGCGCTACCGGCGCCGACAGCGCCGGCGTCTCAGCCGCCGCGGCGGTCGTGCCGGGCTTCTTGCGGCCGCGCCCGCCGCGCGTGCCGCGGCGCCGCTTCGCGGGCGCCGCCGTGCCGTCGCCGCCATCCTCCGCCGGCGCCATCGCCGGCGACGTCGCCGGCGACGTTGCCAGTGACGTGGGCGCGGGCGCCGGCTCGCCGATCGGGGCCGCGGCGGCCTCGGCCGCCCAGTCGCGCCGCGGCGGACGCACGGGCGCGCGGCGCGTCCGCGGCTTCTTCTCTTCCTCCGCTGCGGCCGGCGCGGGCGCCGGCGCTGCCGCCGCCTTCGCCGCGGCGGCGCTCGTGCGCGCGGGCGGGCCGGGAGGCGCCTTCGCCGGCGCCTTCACGGCTGCTTCCTTGCCTGTAGATCCTGCCTGCTTGCCGAAAAAACGGACCAATTTATGCTCCTGCCGCAAACTCTAACACACTGCACCGCGCGGCCACCTGCTTGGCCACGTCGAGGAACGCCCGTGCCTGCGCGCCCTCCGGCTCCGCCGCCACAATCGGGCGGCCGTCGTCGGCGGCGCGGCGCGTCGCGGGGTCCAGCGGAAGCTCGCCCAGGAACTCCAGCCCCAGGTCCTCCGCCGCCGAGCGCGCGCCACCGTGACCGAAGATCTCCGTCCGCTCGCCGCAGTGCGGGCAGAGGAAGTAGCTCATGTTCTCGATCACGCCGAACACCGGCACGTTCATCTTGTCGAACATCGACACGGCCTTCGCCGCATCCTCCAGCGCCACGTCCTGCGGCGTGCTGACGATCACCACGCCGGAGATCGGCGCCTCCTGCGACATGCTCATCGCCGCGTCGCTCGTGCCCGGCGGCAGGTCGATGAGCAGGTAGTCCAGCTCGCCCCACGAGATGTCGTGCAGCAGTTGCCGCACCGCCGTGCCGATCATCGGCCCGCGCCACACGACCGGCGTGCCGCGCGGCAGCACGAAGCCGATCGAGCAGACCTTCACGCCGTGCGCCTCGATCGCCCGCAGCCCGCCGGATTCCATCTGCGATCCCTGGCCGATGCCCATCATCGTCGGCAGGTTCGGCCCGGTGATGTCGGCGTCCAGCAGCCCCACGCGCGCGCCCAGCGCCGCCAGCGCCACCGCCAGGTTCGCGGCGACGGTCGACTTCCCGACGCCGCCCTTGTTGCTTGCAACGGCGATGATGTTGCGCACGCCCTCGATCGGCTGCGCGCCGCCGGTGCGGTGCTGCGCCACCTGCGCCTCCATCGTCACGTTCGCCTCGGTCACGCCCGGCAGCGCCAGCAGCAGGTCGCGCGCCGACGACTCGATCGTCTCGCGCACCGGGCACGCCGGCGTCGTCAGCACGATGCGGACGTTGACGGTCCCGCCGTCGATCTCGGGCGTCTGGACGAAGCCCAGCGAGACGATGTCGCGGTGCAGGTCCGGATCCTCGATCTGGCTCAGCGCGCGCAGCACGTCCTGTTCGGAAACGGTCATCTGGTTAGCCTCGATTCGCTGCGCCCGCGTGGGCCTGGATTGAAATGATATAGCGGCACGACGCCACGCACCCGGACGCGTCGTCGGGCACGCGCACGTCCGCGCCCAGCACCGCGACCAGGAAGGACTCGTGCCACGCGCACGACCCGTCCCCGCCCGCGCAGGTCCGGTACATGCAGGCGAAATCGCGCACCTCGAACCCGCCCGGCGCCTCGTGCCAGTCGGAGAACCCGCCGTAGCTCCGGAGGATCGCCACCAGGCGCTCCATCTGCGCCCCGCCGACCAAGGTCTGGATCTCCGGCCGGTGCCGCTCCGCCAGCGCCAGCGCCGCGCGCCGGATCAGGCGATGGCGGCGCTCCGCGGGCGTCGCGTCGGCGACGTCCGCGGCGTCGGTGTGCCCCGCGTGTTCGATGAGCAGAGCGAGCATGCGGTCGTACCCCACCGAGACGCTGCGGTGCCCGTCCTCGGTCAGGCGGTACACGAAGTGCGGCCGCCCCGACGGGCGGCGTACCTCGGCGGACGCGACCAGCGTGTCGCGTTCGAGCGCGGTCAGGTGCTGGCGGACGGTCATGGGCGCAAGCCCGAGCGCGTGCGCGAGGTCATCGACGGTGGAGCCGTCGGCGCGCTTCAGCAGGGCGAGGATCTCGGTCTTGGTTCCGTGCATAGGGCCCTGGCGGGCACCCGCAGTATAGCTGTCAGGTTCGCCCGGGCACAGGTTATCACGATTAGTGCAGTGATTTAGGAATAAACCGTCTCTACCTTGACACGGTATAAAATCCTGTGCCACAATACGGCACCAACCCCCCGCCCCAGGCGTATCAGATGGTGAAGGCTCAGGGGGAGGGCGACGAAAGAGAGGACGAGATGAGCAGGACCGCCGTACGAGAAACCCCAGAGATTGCGCCCGCCGAGATAGCCGAAGCGCCGACCTGCGCGCACCACTGGATCATCGCCATGCCGAACGGCGCGACCAGCCCGGGGCGCTGCAAGGTCTGCGGCATGGAGAAAGAGTTCCCGAACTCGGCGGAGGACGGCCTCTGGGAGCGCGACGTGCCCCAGTCCCGCTGGACCGGCCGCGCCGACAGCAACACCTACGCCGACGGCTTCTAGCGGGGCCTCCCACGCGCCGGAAACGAGAAGGGGCCGCGCATGCGCGGCCCCTTCTCTGCGTCTTCGATCCGTGGCTCAGCTGCCGTTGACGTGGTGGCGCGCCACGAACCGCTCCATGCGGTCCATCGCCTCCACCAGCAGCTCGTACTTCTGGGCGTAGCAGATGCGCACGTGGCCCGCGCCCGCTTCGCCGAACGCCGATCCGGGGATCACCGCCACGCGCTCCTCCATCAGCATCCGCTCCGCGAACGTCTCGTCGTTCATGCCGGTGCTGCCGATGTTCGGGAACGCGTAGAACGCGCCCCGCGGCTCCGCGCAGGACAGCCCCATCGCGTTCAGCCGGCTCACCACGAACATCCGGCGCCGGTCGTACTCGGCCACCATGCCCCGCACGTCCTCCTCGCCCGAGCGCAGCGCCTCGAGCGCGGCGAACTGCGCCGGCGTCGGCGCGGACATCATCACGTACTGGTGCACCTTCATCATCGCTTCCGTGAGCTCGCTGCGGGCGCAGGTGTACGCCAGGCGCCAGCCCGTCATCGCGTACGCCTTCGAGAAGCCGCCCATCAGGATCGTCCGGTCGCGCATCTTCGGCAGCGTCGAGAAGCAGACGTGCTCCGTCCCGTACACCAGCCGGTCGTAGATCTCGTCCGAGATGACGAAGAGGTTGTGCTTGTCGACGATCTCCGCCACGGCCATCAGCACGTCGCGCGACATGACCGCGCCCGTCGGGTTCGCCGGGTAGCCGATCAGCAGCGCCTTCGTGCGCGGCGTGATCCGCTGCGCGATTTCCTCCGGCTTCAGCGCGAAGCCCTCCTCCGCGCGCGTCGGCACGTGCACGTACGCCCCGCCCGCCAGGGTCACGCACGGCATGTACGCGACGTACCCCGGGTCCGGGCTCAACACCTCGTCGCCCGGGTCGAGGATCGCCTCCAGCGCGATGCTCAGCGCCTCGCTGACCCCGGCCGTGACGATGATCTCCGTGCCGGCGTCGTACTTCACGCCGTACAGCCGCTGCAGGTGGCGCGAGATCGCCGCCCGCAGCTCGACGAGGCCGTAGTTCGACGTGTAGTACGTCTCCCCGTCTTCGATGCTCTTGATCGCGGCCTGGCGGATCTGGTTCGGCGTCACGAAGTCCGGCTGGCCCACGCCAAGCGAGATCACGCCTTCCATGCTCGCGAGCAGGTCGAAGAACCGGCGGATGCCGGATGACGGGATTGCCTGGACGTGCTGGGAGATGTTGCCGCGGTGCGTCGAGCCGTTACTCATCGTCCTGCCATGCGGGCGCGCTGCCTCCCGCGCCGAGTGCCCGCGGCCGTCCGCGGGACCAAACTCCCGGACATGTTACACGACGCTGCGTGATCTGATCGCCCTGCTGATCCCTACGCCTGCGGCGCGTCCGGGCCGCGCCGCTCCGGCAGTCCCGACCACAGGTCCAGCTCCGGCACGTAGTACAGCAGCATGTGCGCGCCGTCGGCCAGCCGCACGCGGTAGCCGCGCCGCTCCGCCTCGATCCACTCCGCGATGACCTCGGCGACCTCGGTCCGCGCGCCGTCCCGCTCGATCCACAGCGGCCGCCCGGGGTACGAGGCGCCGGAGTGGCAGCCAACCTCGACCGCGAACGCGCGCAGCCCTGCCTCTTCGTCAGCGTCCATTGCGCACGACGTAACGGTCGGGCCCCTGCTCGATCTCGACCACGGCGCCTTTCGTGAAGTCGAGCAGCCTGTCAAAGTGCCCGGCCTCCAGGTGGTAGTGCTGGTGCGGCGGCGGCACGCATGTGCAGTCCTCCGGCACGATGCGCGTCGCGAAACGCCGGCCGCCGATCTCCACAGCGAACTCCTGCATCGGCGGCGGGAACATGCTCCAGCGGTCCTTCGTGATGAGGATCGTGCCCGTGTCCGCGTCCTCGCGCGACAGCTTGCGGCGATATGGCTTCGTCATCGCCACAGGATACCGCAGCCTCCTCAGCCGGCAGCCTGCACCAACGCGAGAGCGGGCACCGTGGGTGCCCGCTCTTTCGCCAGTGTTGCCGCGTCCGCGTTACGGCGTGGCGAGCGCCCAGCTCGGCACGGCCTTGCCGTTCTCGTCGCCCGGTGCCTTGTCCGGCGCGTAGCGGTAGAGCGGCAGCCCGTCGTACGTCACCTGCATCGTGCCGTCGTCGCGCGTGATCACGCCCAGGCCGTCGACGCCATCGCCTGGCGTGGGCGTCGTGCCCGCGGGAACCGTGGCGGGCGGCCACGCCACCGCGCAGCCGTTCAGGCACGCGCTCTTGCCGCTGTTCGCCGTGTCCTTCGTGAACACGTACAGCGACATGCCCGCGCTGTCGACGAAGCGCTTGGTGCCGCTCGTCGCGATGTTCACCGTCGCCTTGCCCGCTGCTCCTGCCGCCGGCGTCGAAGCCGCCGCCGGCGTGCTCGCGGCGCTCGTCGCCGCGGGCTTCGTCGTGGCCGCCGGGCTGACCTTCGTCCCCGCCGCGGCAGTCGCCGTCTTGTCCGTGCTGCTCGTGCCGCCGCCGCACGCCGCCGCCGCGATCACGATCGCCACCGCCGCCGCGCCCCAGCCGAGCCGGCCCATCCGTGTCTGCATTGCCCTGTGCATCGATACTCCTGTCGCTGCGTTTGCCAACGATCAGGTGTACGCCGCCCGCCGCGCTGCGGATGTACGGGACCGGGAATTGGAGCGGCTAAAAAGAGGGGTGCTGCGAGGACCAGTCGGCCGTGCGCTCGTACGCGCGGGCGACCCGGAGCACTGTCGCCTCGTCGAACGGCTTGCCGATCACCTGCAGCCCCACCGGCAGGCCGTCGACGAAGCCCGCCGGGATCGACGCGCCTGGGAGCCCGGCGATGTTCACCGGCAGCGTGAAGACGTCGTTCAGGTACATCGCGTACGGGTCGTTCGTCTTCTCGCCGATGCGGAACGCCGTGGTCGGCGTCACCGGCGCCACGAGCGCGTCGTACTGCTCGAACGCAGCGTCGAACTCGCGGCGGATCACGGTGCGGACCTTCTGCGCCTTCAGGTAGTACGCGTCGTAGTAGCCCGACGACAGCGCGTAGGTGCCGATCATGATCCGCCGCTTGACCTCCGTGCCGAAGCCGAGGCCGCGCGTCTTCTCCATGTTCTCCCACATGCTCGCGCCCTGCTGGTAGCTGAAGCCGTACTTCACGCCGTCGTAGCGCGCCAGGTTCGCCGACGCCTCGCTCGGCGCGATGATGTAATACACCGCCAGCGCCGCCTCGGTGCTGGGCAGCGGCACGTCGTACGTGATGCGCGCGCCCTGCGCCGCCAGCGTGTCGAGCGCCGCCTGCACCCGCGCCCGCACGCCGGCGTCCAGCGTCGCCGGCATGTACTCGCGCGGCACGCCGATGCGCATGCCCTCGACGCCGCGCTCCAGGTCCGCCGCGAAGTCCGGCACCTCCACCGGCGCCGACGTTGCGTCACTGGTGTCGTGGCCGCAGATCGCGTTCAGCACGGTAGCGGCGTCCCGCACGTCGCGGGTGAACGGCCCGACCTGGTCCAGCGAACTTGCGAACGCCACCAGCCCGTAGCGGCTGACGCGCCCGTACGTGGGCTTGATGCCCACGACGCCGCACAGCGCCGCCGGCTGCCGGATGCTGCCGCCCGTGTCGGATCCGAGCGCGTAGGTCGCTTCGCCCGCCGCCACCGCCGCAGCCGACCCGCCAGACGAGCCGCCGGGCACCCGCTCCAGATCCCAGGGGTTGCAGGTGACGTGGTACGCAGAGTTCTCGGTGGACGAGCCCATCGCGAACTCGTCCATGTTCGTCTTGCCCACCATCACCGCGCCCGCGTCGAAGAGGCGGCGCACGACCGTCGCGCTGTACGGCGGCACGAAGTGTTCCAGCATCTTCGACCCGCAGGTCGTGGTCACGCCCTGCGTCGTCAGCACGTCCTTGATCGCCACCGGCACGCCCAGCAGCGGCCCGCGCTCGCCGGCCGCGATGCGCGCATCGGCGGCGTCCGCCTGCGCCAGCGCGCGCTCCGCCGTCACCGTCAGGAACGCCCGCACCCGCCCGTCCACCGCGCCGATGCGGTCGAGCGCCGCCTGCGTCAGCTGCAGCGACGAGACCTCCCGCTTCCCCAGCAGGCCGGCCGATTCGTGGATGGTCAGGTGGTGCAGGTCGGGCATCGCTACTCCAGCACCGCCCGCACGCGCAGGTAGCCGTCTTCGGTGTTCGGGGCCAGCGCCAGCACCTCGTCCTGAGGCAGCGACGGGCGCGACACGTCGTCGGCCATCACGTTGCGCAGCGGCAGCGTGTGCGCGGTGGGCTCCACGCCCTCCGTGTCGACGCCGTTCAGCACGTCGAAGTGGCCGATGATGTCCGAGAGCTGGCTGCTGAACGTCTCGACCTCGGCCTCGGTGAGTTCCACGCGGGCAAGGCGGGCGATATGCAGCACCACGTCGCGATCTAGCTTCATGCGCAGCAGCGTAGCGGCTCCGCGAGCCGCGTGACAGGCGCGCGCCGCCCCGGCCGATCGCGCGAAGCTGGCGCGCGCCGTGCGGCGGCCGCCGCGCAGTCCCGGTCGAAACTGTAGCGCCGTGCGGATACAATTCTGGAAATCTTCCAATCGGGGCGCTCGACGCGGGCATCGCTCATGCCGGCGCGGACAACGTGCAGCAGGGAGACACGGCACCTTGGCGACCGTCGACCGTCCGGAGGATGCGCGGGGCGAGGAGCCGCCCAGGGACACGGGCGCCGCGGATGGCGCCAGCCCCGCGCCGGCTACCGGCCAAGGCTCGTTTCTCCGCCTCAAGCGCCGGCCACCTCCGCCCGGCGGCAGGAGACCGTCCGCGGCCCCGGCCGAAGACGGCGCGCCGACGCCGCGCGCCGCCTCCGCCGGGGGCGCGGATCGCCCCGACGCACAGCAGGCGGGCCGCAGGTCCGCGTACGTCCCGGAGACGCAGACCGAGGTCATCTACGGCCACAAGTCCGGTTCGCGCTACGCACGCCTGGCGCGCTCGGCGCAACGCACGTTCCAGCCCGGCGACACTGCCCACACGATCGTCGCTACGCCCGTCGCGGACTCTCCGCGCACCTTGTCGGAGGGCGTGTGGCGGAGATTCAAGAAGCTGGTTGTCGGCGCTCCGATCGCATCTTCGCGGCTCGATGAGGAGCGTCTCAGCAAGGTCAAAGCGCTCGCCATCTTCGCCTCCGATGCACTCTCATCCACCGCCTACGCCACCGAGGAGATCCTCCTCGTCCTCATCCTCGCCGGCTCGTCGGCGCTCACCCTCTCGATCCCCATCAGCATCGCGATCGCGGCGCTGCTGATCATCGTCTCGACGTCGTACCGCCAGACCATCCGCGCCTACCCGCAGGGTGGCGGCGCGTACAAGGTGGCGCTCGAAAACCTGGGTACCGCGCCGGGACTGATCGCCGGCGCCTCGCTCGTCGTCGATTACACGCTCACGGT